>Ga0209614_1000358_pt1 | contig 41594 bp, 29 predicted proteins | sample BlaSprsedimmetaG_FD_185484 | JGI IMG/M metagenome (GOLD analysis project Ga0209614, IMG submission 185484) | Hot spring sediment bacterial and archeal communities from California, USA to study Microbial Dark Matter (Phase II) - Blank Spring... ...
GGCGGATAGACATTATTTCCCCTCCTCAATCCCCCCCGCTGTGGGGGAGATCTGACTTCCTCCCCCCCGTTTGGGGGGACTGAGGGGGGGATCCTCTTCCCGCAGGACGTAACCGACGCCGCGTACGGTCTGGATGAGGCGCGGTTCCCCCTCGGCTTCCATTTTCCTTCGGAGATAGCCGATGTAGACTTCGAGCACGTTGTCGTCCCCCACAAAATCGTAGCCCCAGACTTGGGTGAGGATTTGCCGGCGTTCCAGAACCTGTTGTGGGTGGCGCATCAGGACGCCCAACAGATCGAATTCAGTGGGCGTGAGGCTGATGAGGCGCTCACCGCGCCGGACTTCGCGCGTCGTGGTGTCGAGCGTTAAATCGGCGAAGGTGAGTTGCGCCGTATTGCCTTTGCCGATACGCCGTAGCAGCGCGCGGACGCGCGCCACGAGTTCCATAGAAGCGAACGGTTTGATGAGATAATCGTCGGCGCCGCGTTCCAGGCCCTCGACGCGGCTTTGCACGGCATCGCGCGCGGTCAACATCAGGATCGGCGTCTCATTCTGCTCCGCGCGCAGGGTTTCGAGCACACCGATCCCGTCTAATTTCGGCAGCATCCAATCGAGGATGATGACGTCCGGCCGCTCGCTGTACGCCTTGTTCAAAGCGTCCTCGCCATCGGCAGCCGTCACCGGATCGAAGCCCTCGTAAATCAGCGTTCGTTCGAGCATCTTCAGCAATTTTTGGTCATCATCCACAATCAATATTTTGTCCATAGCATCCTCGCAAGTAGACGGTAGACATGGGGAGAGAATCCCTGTCTACCGTTTACTGTCTACCGTCTACCTTCATTATACTCGCATATCTGAGAGCTTGCTGGGAGGTACCTGAGAATTTGCTGAGAGAGTGTGCGGTTTTCTCAGGAAACTCTAAGCCAATTCTTGGATTGTTCACAGAAAGGCTTGCTAAACTGCAATCGTAACCTGGGTGTGGGAGTGTGGGTGTGTGGAGGTCGATTCCTTGCCCAAATCCCTAATTCCTAATCCCCCAATCCCTAATTTTTAGTTTTCACGGAGGAGCGTGTATGTTGAAAAAGAAGCTATTATGGATAGTTCCGTTGGTTCTGGTTCTGGCTGTGGGGGGCTATTTTGCCTACAAGACCTGGTTCGCGCCGAAAGCGGTTGTACAGACGGAGAGTGAAGTGCAGACCGGGACGGTGACGAAAGGCGATATCTCGATCACGGCGGCAGGATCTGGGCAGTTGGTCGCTTCTGCTGAGACGAATCTGTCGTTCAGCACCAGCGGTGTCGTGAAGGAACTGGCCGTTAACGTCAGCGATGAGGTGAAAAAGGGCGATGTGCTTGGCCGGATCGACGACGCGGATGCGCAGCAAGCTGTCGCAGCTGCTGAGGTACAGGTCATGCAGGCTCAGCAAACGCTGGCGGTCGCTGAGGCACAGGCTGAACTGGCGGTGTTTCAGGCGCAGGCTGATCTGGATGCCGCGCAGAGCGCGTTGGATGATCTGCTCAACTGGGAACCAGACGAGGATGAAATCGCTTCAGCGAAAGCGAATCTGGTCAGTGCACAGACTTCTTATAACAACACGGTGGCCAAAGCCGGCGTGGATCAAACGATTTCCTCACGGGTGAGTCTGGAACAGGCGATTACTAACCTGACCAATGCGCAGGAAAGCTATGCCAATGCGATGAGTCCAGACCGTGACTGGGAGAAGGACATCGAAATGACTCGCTCGAACGCGGCGAATGCCGTGTATAGCGCGCAGCAAAGCCTTGAGGTTGCCCAGGCTAATTACAAATTAAGTACGATTAACAGCACGAACGCCGATATTCAGAGCGCCAAAGCTCAACTGCTGAACGCCCAGAGTGCATTGGAAGAAGCGCAAACCCCACCCGATGACGCGGAAATCACGGCGGCACAGATTAAGGTGCAGCAGACGGTCCTGGCCCTGGAGCAGGCGAAGTTAGCTGTGGCCGATCTCGGTGACGGAAAGACGCCTGCCACGCGCGAAGCCGAGCTGACCCTGGAGCAAGCTCAACGCAATCTGGCGACCGCACAGGAAACGTTAGATGGGACGACGCTTGTTGCGCCGTTCGATGGCACGGTGACGGCGGTTAATTGTACTGTTGGGGAAACCTGCAACGGCACGGCAGTCGTCCTGGCGAATTTGGGTACGCCGGTGGTGCAGTTTTGGATCGAAGAGACCGATATGAGCAGTGCGGCGAAAGGCAATCCGGTACACATCATCTTCGAGGCGTTACCAGACTACGAGTATACCGGCGAAATTTATCAGGTTGATCCGCTCCTGACCACCGTGGGCGGCACCTCGGCCGTGCAGCTTTGGGCGACGATCGACACCTCCACGTATCCGGTGAAACTGCTTGGCAACATGAATGCCGACGTCGAAATCGTAGCCGGTGAAGCGCTGAACGCCATCCTCGTCCCGGTGCAGGCGCTGCGTGAATTGGGTGACGGTGAGTACGCCGTCTTTGTCATGCAATCTGATGGCGAATTGGAAATGCGGACGGTAGAAATCGGATTGATGGATTACGTCAATGCCGAAGTCAAGTCTGGCCTTGAGGGCGGCGAGGTGGTGACACTGGCCGACAACGCTTCATCGAGTACGGCGATCCAGTCCAATATTAACACACAACAGCAATTTGAGGGGCCGCCCGGCGGTGGTTTCTTCATGCCGTAAACGCGGAGGCGTTGGATGTCTGATACCTTAATCGAAGTTCAAGAATTGACTAAAGTGTATGGCAAGGGCACGGTCGCTGTCAAGGCCTTGCGGGGAATCGATGCCAGTGTCCAAAAGGGCGAGTTCGTGGCGGTCATGGGGCCGTCCGGCTCGGGGAAGTCAACGTTGATGAACATTCTCGGCTGCCTGGATCGTCCTACTGATGGCTCCTATATTTTGGATGGTGAGGATGTCAGCCAGTTGAGCAAAAACGAGCTGGCGCGGGTGCGCAACCGGAAAATCGGGTTCATTTTCCAATCCTACAACTTGCTGCCACGTCTCGATGCCGTCAAGAACGTGATGCTGCCGTTGCTCTACAATCTCGACAACGGCAAAAGCGAGGCGGAACATCGCGCGCAAGCCATCGCCGCCCTGGAAGTGGTGGGGTTGGGCGATCGCATGCACCACAAACCCAACGAACTCTCCGGCGGGCAGCAACAGCGGGTGGCGATTGCGCGCGCGCTCATCAACGATCCGGCGATCATCCTGGCCGACGAGCCGACCGGCAACCTGGACACGCACTCGGCGGAGGACATTATGCAGATTCTACGCCAACTGCACGCCGACGGTGCAACCATCGTGATGGTAACGCACGAACTGGATATTGCCGTACACGCCGAGCGGGTGATCTATCTACGGGATGGGCAGATCGTCTCCGACAAAGAACATGCCAGCCGCATCGCTCATCTGCACAACGGCGACAACGAGAAGGATTGAAAATCTGACGATTGTAAATTTGTTGATTGAAGATTGGACAGAAAACTTTGGGCTGGAGACTGCGGACTGTTTTCGGAGGGAAAGATGAGCTTTAGGAAAACCTTAAAAGTAGCCTGGGAAGGGCTGATGATGAACAAGGTGCGTTCGTTTCTGACGACGCTTGGTGTCATCATCGGCGTGGCAGCCGTCATCATGATGTTAGCTATCAGTGCCGGTGCGGAGGCGGACATTGCCGATCAGATCAACGCGCTGGGCGCCAATCTCATTATGATTATGCCTTCGTTTCAACGCGCCGGTCCGGGTATGGGTATGGCGGGATCATCTGCAAGCCTGCAATACAGCGATCTGCCCGTCATTCGCGATAACATTACCGGCATCAACGGCGTATCGGCGGAGCAGAACACCTCCCAGGATGTTAAGGGCGGTGGCACGACGCTCTCCAGCATCGCGATTGTCGGCACCACCTCGGGTTTTGTGAATGTTCACGAATACACCGTGGCCGAGGGGCGTTTTATCACGGATCAGGACAATGACCGCGCCAACAAGGTCGCTATCCTCGGCTACGACGTGGCGCAGGAGCTTTTGGGCGACACGAATCCGGTGGGACAATCCGTTACCCTCGGCACGGTCAAATGCACCGTCGTCGGCGTGATGGAAGAGAAAGGCGTGGTAGGGACGACGGATTATGACAACCGCGTGTATGTGCCCATCACCCTGGTCTTCAAAAAGTTTGTCAACAGCCGTTTTGGCGGTACTAACCTGCGGGTGGTCTACGTTTCGGCAGAGAGCAAAGAAGTGATGGACGACGTGATGTCCCAGTTGAACACACTTGTGATGCAAATTCTGGGCACGGATGCGAGTGCGCCCGGTTTCACGATGACGACACAGGATAGCATCATCGACATGCGCGCGTCTACGACTGAAACCTTCCGCAACTTGCTCTCCTGGGTGGCGGCTGTATCGCTGCTCGTCGGTGGGATCGGCATCATGAATATTATGCTGGTCAGCGTTACCGAGCGCACGCGTGAGATCGGTCTGCGGCAGGCGTTGGGCGCGCGTCCTCGTGACGTGCAATTGCAATTTCTGATGGAAGCCATTGTTTTGAGCTTGCTGGGAGGCCTGGCCGGGATCGTCGTCGGTGTGGGCGGATCGTGGCTCTTTAACGAGTTTGGTTCGATGCGTACTGTGTTGGTGATGGCCTCCATCCCACTGTCCTTTGGTGCAGCGGCAGCGGTGGGCATTTTCTTCGGCTACTACCCGGCGACCCAGGCAGCAAAGTTGGATCCGATTGTGGCGCTGCGGCACGAGTAGCGAGTTGCGAGTTGCGAATTACGAAGAAGCAGGAGGAACGAAGGTGAAAGTCAGAGTTATGAAAAAGACAATTTGTTATCAATGCGGGATTTTGTTGTTGCTGCTTATCCTGGTCGTCAGCGTGACCGGCTGTAATCAACAAACAGCGGCCGAGGAGACGGCCAACACGATTGAAGCCCCTGTGTACACTGGCGTGCTACGCACGGATTACGAGAACGCGCTCGACGTGACCAGCCAGCTCGCGTTAGGCACTTTGCGCTTGGAGGATACCGCGAACGCTGTCACAGCAGAGCAGGCCACGCACGCGCTCCCGTTGTGGAAGATATCGCAGGGCAGTACACTGACGACAGAATCCGAGCGGTTGGCGCTGGCGAAGCAAATCGAAGAAACGTTGAATGACACCCAGGTCGCTGCAATCGTGGCGATGCAGCTCACGCAGGCTGATGAGCAGGTCTGGTTCCAGGAGCAAGGCCCTGCTGCGATGGGCGGTAGTGCTCCGCAAGGAACCAGAACGGATCAAGGGACCGGCACGGGACGCTTTGGCGGAGCGGATCAGAATATGACGGAAGAAGAACGCGCCGCGATGCGCGAGCGGTTCGCGAATATGACGGAAGAAGAACGTGCTAATATGCGTTCGCAATTCGCCCCGTCCGGCGACGGCGCTCCGCCTGCAGGCGGAGCACCCACCGGTGCGAGCAACTGGACTTCCGGCTTGTTGATGCGCGCTGTGATCAACCTGTTGACCGAGCGCAGTGGACAGGCTGAGGTGGCGGCTGTTCCGTCTGCTGAGGCTGAAACTCCAGTTGCCGCTGAATCGACGGAACCTGCTGCGACCACCACGCCAGATGTCGAAGCGACGTCAGAGCCTGTGACGCGCATTACCCTTGTCCCGTGGAGTACACCGGAGCCAAAAGACACTCCGACGTCCGAAGTGGCGCAAGCAGCAACCGTGGGCGCATCTGCCGTCACGCCGGCAAGCGCGCAGTCTGTGGTAGCGGCTACCCCGCCCTCAGTCCCCCCCACCGGGGAGGAAGTAAGGGGGGGAGCCTTGGCGCAGAAAGCCGACACCGATCCTGGCCCGCCGCTGACAACCGAGATCACGACCAATACCTCGGAACCGAACCCTCTGCTTGAGGGTGGGCTGATCTATCGGGTCGGCGGTTTTGTCTACAACCCTACGGGTGAGACCTACCAGGTTACTGCCGTCCATGTCACCTTCTTCGACGCCAGTGGATTCCGCGGCGCGTTCTACGCTTTCCCCAGGAAGGCCGGCGAACGGCCCGGTGGGGAATGGATCGCGCACGGCGCTGTGGAAGCGCAGATAAGCTGCGAAGTCCTGGGACCGGGGGAGTCCTGTCCCTTCGTCGCCGAAATTGCGGGACAGGATATGGCTTCGTTCCTCGTCCATCCCGATGCGAAGGTGGCGGAGTGGCACGAGTCGGTCGGCGTGACGCTGAGCGACGCGAAGATTGTCGATACCGGCACGAACTACGTGCGTATCAGCGGGACGGCGACGAATCCCCATGGCTACGCCGTTAAGAACGTCGTCATCTCGGCTCTGCTGCTCGATGGCAGCGGGCAGACGGTGAGCATGGGCACGGGCGTGGTACCCTCCCTGGCGGCGGGCGCTTCGACGAATTTCGAGGTCTACGTCGCAAAGAAGGCCTACACGAGCTATCAACTTCACGCGCGAGCGGAACAGGTGGTCAACTAATCGACAGACTGGGGATGCCAGGCATATTTGCGCTACAATTTGCCCGTAACCCTGCGTCGCAGACAGCCCTGGAGGGAAATGACCGTCGGGGCTATTTTGTTGAAACTTGCCTGTCGAAGAATGCGTATCTAGTGTGGCCAGAAGTGATAATGTGGTAAAGTAAGGTACAATGCAGATAGGAGAGATCATACTGATGTTCGTGAAGAGTCGCAAGCTTTGGAATTTGTTAGGCGTTGTTATCGTGTTGACAATGGGGTTAGGCTGTGCATTGACCGACCTGGTGACGTTGACGCCTACGCCCGCGCCAACCGCGACGCCAGTACCGCTAACGGTGACACCCACGCCACTGCCGCTGATTGTCACATCCGTGCCCGGCGAGGTGTTTGATGAGAGTGCGGCGACGCAGGCTTTGCAGTCGCGGATCATTGCTGTATACAAAGCCGTAAGCCCCTCCGTGGTCAACATCACCAACCGCAGCTATGCGTACAGCATTTTCGGACAGGTCATTCCACAGGAAGGTAGCGGTTCCGGCTTTGTCTATGACACAGATGGCCATATCATCACCAATTACCATGTTATCGAAAACGCCGAGGCATTGCTCGTGACGTTCAGCAGCGGGCAGGTCTACGAGGCCGAAGTCATCGGCGTGGATGCCAAGAACGATTTGGCCGTCATTCGCGTTGAGGCGGGGGCGGATTTGCCATCCCCATTGATGTTGGGGAATTCGGGCACCTTGGAGGTGGGGCAGTTTGTGCTGGCGGTTGGCAACCCCTTCGGTCTGGAGCAGACGCTGACCACCGGCGTGATCAGCGCGCTGGGACGCGTAATCGAAACCGAGGATGGCTTCATCGGCGAGGCGATCCAGACCGATGCGGCGATCAACCCCGGCAACTCCGGCGGTCCGTTGCTCGATCTCAACGGGCGCATCGTCGGCGTCAACTCGCAGATCGTCAGCCCGAGCGGGGCTTCGGCGGGCATCGGATTCGCCGTTTCGGCGGACACGGTGCGACGTGTGGTCGTGGAGTTGATTGCCCGTGGCTATTACCCACATCCGTGGGTGGGGACGGAAATGACGGCGCTGACGCCCGCCGTCGCGGACTGGTTCCGCAAGGCCGGGATGGATGTACCGGTGGATACCGGCTTGCTGGTGCTCGAGGTCACGCGAGGCGGTCCGGCAGAGGTCGCCGGGATTCGTGGCGGCGATCGCTACGTGCGGATGGGGCGCTACCAGGTCCCGGTGGGCGGAGACATCATCATCGCCATCGATGGCCAGCCGGTCGCTGACATGGAAACGTGGACGATCTATCTGGAGACACAAAAGACCATCGGTGAGACGGTGCAGATTACGATTCTCCGCGATGGTCGCGAACAGGTGATTCCTGTTATCCTGGAAGAACAGCCGATCCGTCGCTGAGATCGGAACGCGTATGTTGGGCGGTGAGAAAAATCGATGAAAAACTTCAACTTTGATATTCAGTTCTGGATGCGCAAGACTTTACGTCGCAAAATTTTGACGGCGGCGATCTTGCCGGTCATTCTCGTGCAGATCGCGGTGGGATTCGTCACGCTGGCCTCTTATAGCCGGGTGACGACTAAGTTGTTGATTCAGCGTGATAAAGAACTGGCTCGCTTGATGGCACATCAATTGAGCGCGCTGATGATTGATGCGAGCTATGGCCGTGTCTTTGTCAACAATGCGTTTGTCGTCCCTTCAGCCGGGATGTCTGAACCACCCGGTATGCAGGCGTTGTCCGAGGATACACTTAGACTGTTTCTGAATACTTCGGGGATAGTTTCTAAGACCATGCCCCAACGTCCCGATTTGATTGGGCAAGATTGGTCGGACCGTGAGTACATTGAAACGGCACTTGCGTCGGGTGAACCTTTTGTCTCGGACATCATGACTGGCCCCGAGATGGAAACGGAATTTATTGCTCATGTCACACCCATCGTCGACGATGCTGAATTGCTCGGTCTCAGCGTAGAACTGGCGCCCTGGACGTCAGAGACACAAGGGCGTTATGCCGGATACATTGCGCAACTGCTCCAGGCTGATAGTAACACCAACGTCTATCTCGTGGATAGTGAGGGACGCGTCATCTATCACTTCGACGATGACTATATTGGCGAGGATTTCTCCTCGGAAATCGTGGTAGAACTCGTGTTGAGTGGTGAAGCGAATGCCGTGCGCGTCGAGAATATGTTCGGCCATGAGACGATTTCCAGCTTTGCCGCCGTCCCCAACACCAACTGGGGATTGATTCTGGAGGATGATTGGCGGGCGCTCACGCGGGATATGCGTGCCTTTCAGCCCGTGCTCGTGTTGCTCTTGCTGCTGGGTGTGGTCGTGCCGGCAGTGATGATTGCCAAAAGCATCAAACACGTGACTTCGCCTATCGAGGAATTGACCGCAGCGACTCAGGAGGTGGCGGCCGGCGATTTCAATCAGACGATCGAGGTGTCTACTGGAGACGAAATTGAGGCGCTGGCGACACAGTTCAACCGCATGTCGGCGCGCCTACGTGAATCCTACGCTTATCTGGAACAGCGTGTAGCTGAACGCACGGCGGAGCTGGAAACGTCCAAAGAATCGGCTGAAGAAGCGCGGAGCGCCGCTGAAGCCGCCAACCGTGCCAAGAGCATCTTCCTGGCGAACATGAGCCACGAACTGCGCACACCGCTCAACGCGATCCTGGGGTACTCGCAACTGATGGCCCGCGACCCGCAAGCCACATCCGTACAACGCGATTACCTGGATACCATCGGGCGCAGCGGCGAGCACCTGCTCGCACTGATCAACGACGTCTTGACGATGTCGAAGATTGAGGCTGGGCGCGCTGTGCTCCAGGAGAATGCCTTCGACCTGCACCGGTTGCTGGTGGGATTACAGGAGATGTTCGCCATGCGTGCGACCAACAAGCAATTGAGCCTCATTCTCGACATCGCGCCCGGCGTGCCCCAATACATCTATGCCGACGAGAGCAAACTCCGCCAAATCTTGATGAACCTCCTCAGCAACGCCGTAAAGTTCACCGAGGAAGGTGGCGTCACGCTTCGCGTCGCCGCTAAACCGCAAACGGAAGATAGACAACAGGTTCATGATGTTGAGCCCCGTCTACCGTCTACTGACTACTGTCTACTTTTAGAAGTAGAAGACACGGGCCCTGGCATTGCAGAGGAGGAGATGTGCGTGCTCTTCGATCCCTTCATCCAGACCGCCAGCGGGCACAAATCGCAAGAAGGGACCGGCCTGGGCCTGCCCATCAGCCGGCAATTTGTCGCTCTGATGCATGGCGAGCTGACGGTCCACAGCGTGGTGGGGGAGGGGAGCATCTTCCGCGTGCAGGTCCCGGTCGCAGTGGCTGAAGCCGACGAGGTTGAGGCGCACGTGGAGCGGGCGGGACGCCGTGTGATTGGCCTTGCACCGGATCAGCACGCGCCGGATGGTGGCCCCTACCGCTTGCTCGTCGTCGAGGATCAGCAAGCCAACCGCGAGGTGCTTGTCAAGTTGTTGGAGCCGTTCGGCTTCGAAATGCGCTGTGCGGTCAACGGGCAGGAAGGGATCGAGGTGTGGGAAAGCTGGCAGCCGCATCTGGTGTGGATGGATATGCGCATGCCGGTGCTGGACGGTTACGCTGCCACGCGGCAGATCAAAGCGCGCGCGAGAGCGTTGGGGCGCACTGCGATTATCGTGGCCCTCACCGCCAGCGCCTTCGAGGAGGATCGCGACGCCATCCTCAAGGCCGGGTGTGATGACTTTGTGCGCAAGCCCTTCCGCGAAAATGAGGTCTTCGACATCCTGACGCGGCATTTGGGTGTGCAATTCCTCTACGAGACGGCAGAGACCGGCGACGTGGCCGCAGCGCAGCTCGAAGCCACTGCGGCGGATGAGGCTGTGACGCTAGAGGCGTTGCGCGTTGCGTTGCAGGCCCTTCCACCGGCATGGCAGGCCGATCTTCACCAGGCGGCGGTCACGTTGGACGCCGGGCGCATTTCCGCGTTTATCGATGACATTCGTCCCCATGCACCGCGCCTGGCCGATACCCTGGCGCAGTGGGTGCACGACTTCGATTACGAGAGGATCATTCAGCTTGCAGAACAACAGCAGGACTAAACACCAGTTAAGACATCAACCTGAAACTTGTAACTTGTAACTGTTCTTGAAGGAGCATCATTGTGGATACGTTACCGCGTCACTCGAATACTGGAATAACCGGCGATATTCTCATCGTCGATGATACGCCAGCCAATCTGCGCTTGCTCGCCGGCATGCTGACCGACCAGGGCTACAAGGTCCGCCCGGCGCCCAACGGCAGGCTGGCCCTGACCGCGGCGCGCGCCGCGCCGCCCGATCTCATTCTGTTGGACATCAACATGCCCGGCATGAACGGCTACGAAGTCTGCGCGGCGCTCAAGGCCGATCCGCAAACCCGCGACGTCCCCGTCATCTTTATCAGCGCGCTGGACCAGACCGAGGATAAGATTGAGGCGTTCACGCTCGGTGGAGTGGACTACATCACCAAGCCCTTCCAGATTGAAGAGGTGCTGGCGCGGGTGAAGACGCATCTCACGCTCTACACTTTGCAGCGGCAGTTGGCAGCCGCTAATCACGAACTGCGCGCCGCTAATGCGGAATTGGAGGCCAGCAACGCGGACCTGAACGCTTTTGCGCGCACGGTTGCCCACGACCTGAAAAACCCGCTGAGTGCCATCATCGGCTTTAGCAGCCTGCTTGAATCGCGCTTCACCCGGATGGACCCGGAAAAGGTCGCCGGGAATCTGCATCGTATCACCGTCACCGGTTACAAGATACGCGACATCATTGACGAACTGCTGCTGTTCGCCCGTGTGCGTCAACTCGATGCGCTTGAGATCGGGCCGTTGGATATGGGCGCGATCATCGCCGAAGTCCTCACAAACCTGGAACTACGCATCCAGGAAGCTCAGGCGGAGATTGTGATGCCGGAGACCTGGCCTGTAGTGTCTGGTTACCCAGCGTGGGTTGAAATCGTGTGGGTAAATTTGATCAGCAACGCCATCAAATACGGTGGCGACATAGCTGCGAACATCCCCCCACGTATCGAATTAGGCTTCACTACATCTGGTCCAACCTCTTCCATTTCCAATCTCCCATCTTCAATCTCCAATCCCTTGATCCCAAATCCCCAATCCCAAATCACTTTCTGGATCCGCGACAACGGCCCTGGCCTGTTGCCTGAGGAATGTGCGCAACTGTTTACGCCCTTCACCCGCTTTCACCAGGAAAAAGCGGAGGGGCATGGCCTGGGACTTTCCATCGTGCAGCGCATCGTCGAAAAGCTCGATGGGCAGGTTGGCGTGGAAAGCGCAGGTGTTCCGGGAAAGGGCTGTACATTCTGGTTCACTTTGCCGGAAAGCCATTGATGTGATAGTCATCCTGGCGAGGGCGCACGACCTCTGGATCGTACGCCTTCGCCAGTTTCTTTTGCTTCATAACTCCTCCGTCCAGATCACAATCCACTAGGAACTTATCCGAAAATTATCGCGATGTCACGCTCTCGCCGGAATGGGCGGCTAAAGCCGGTTCCTTCGAGGGTGTTTTTGGATAGATTCTAAATCCACAGGAATCTCTCAGGAATTTCTTAGAGGATTTTCAGACACTGCTGCTATGCTAAGAATAGTACGCGGACAGCGTGATGTTCTCAGGACCGCAAACCGAGGAGGTGATGCGCTATTGCGCCAATGAGATACCATCGGAAATACTCAGGTGTTCATCGTTGTAGGACAACGCAGGCGCAGCGCACTTCAAGTGCGTTGTACCGATCAACAAACAAAAACTCTTACGGAGGTATAGAATAATGGTGAAAAACAAGAAGCGATTTGTACTGGTTTTAGGTGGCTTGGCTTTGGTGGTGACCATGATGGGGCTCTGGTTGTTTGGAATCCCGACAACCGCGAGCGCGGCAGCTAACCTGCAGACGGTTACGCAATCGGCGATGCCCGGCCTGTTGGGCGAAGGCTACCTCAATCACGGCGGCGGCTGGGACTTCCCCGGTATCGAGGGTGGGGACATCGATTACCAGCAGTTGTTGGCCGACGCGCTGGGCATCACGGTCGATGAACTCCAGGCCGCCTATCAAACGGCCCGCGATGCCGCCATCGAAAAGGCGGTAGAAGAAGGACTGATCACGCATGAGCAGGCCGACAATATGAAAGTTTGGGGCGGCTTTGGGCGTCGCGGCGGCTTCCCTGGTTTTGATCGCGCTCCAAAGGGCGCAGCTAACGATACCATCGACGAAAACGCACTGCTGGCTAGTGCACTCGGTATCACCGCGGACGAGCTTCAGGCCGCGCGCGAAACCGCCAACCAGGCCGCCATCGAGCAGGCCATCGCCGAGGGGCTGATCACCCAGGAACAGGCTGACGCGATACAGGCGCGTAAGACTTTGATGACCTATCTAAATCGCGAGACACTTCTGGCGAAGGCGCTTGGGATGACGGTTGAAGAGCTGCAGGCTGCCCACGCCGACGGCGAGACGCTCACGACGCTGATGAGTGAAAAGGGCCTGGACGCCGCCGCCGTGCGCGAACGGCTGCAAACTGCGTATGCCGAAGCGCTTGCGCAGGCCGTCGAGGACGGCGTCATCACCCAGGAGCAGGCCGATGAGATGTCACGGAACGGCTATGGCTTTGGGATGATGCCCTTCGAGCGCCGCGGGAGGAGACCTCGTCGCGGCGTCCGCCCGGGCGGAGAGGCGCCGGTCGTGCCGGATACCGGCGATAGCTCTGGGACAGGTCTTTATGGTCCTTCGCGCGCTACCTGGGATGCTGGGAGCGATGCGTGATTTGGCATTGCGGCAAAATTAACACGACGACGCTCCCGTCCCCGTCTCGGGGACGGGCTATGCTTGCCTGGAGTGCGCCTTTTGCGACCCCGGGACGGGGTCGCTGAGCATAGGCGTGCGGCTTTTGCCTTAATGCGTAATTTGTGACATAGACTCTATGAACGCGACCTCGTGTGGTGTAATAGCCACCGAGGTCGTCTTTTGTTTCTTTATGCTAACGATTCATTCGTTTAGTCGTTGCCCCATTGTGCCCGGCCTACGCGCCTGCAGTCTAGTTTTTGTCCAATTTGACAAACTTAAACCTCTGTGCTAATTTCTAGCCCAATTGTACACGCGATTTTTCCAAAGATACTAGTTGACAAGCATGGCAGTCGTTATTATAATGGTATTGAACCGTGAACGCTCACGTTACCGCTCACAACGACGTTCAAAAGACTGAGAATTTGTCAGAAAGGATCCCACTTTTATTATTTACAATTCCTGCTATGATGAACTCAGAGCATCTTTGACCCGAACCAAACGGGGTTTCTTTCGCCCCTTTTCCTGAGCGGTGAAACAAACGTTGTGCGAGTTTCACGGTAATCTCTAAGTATGTAGATTGTAGGGAGAGAGGAGGTGACCTATCGATTCGATGCACAGTATCAAACTCCACACTGAAATTGGAATCCGCACGATAGTTCAAATCAATATCTTAACCAAGGAGGTTGAATTCAGATGGAAGAGAAACGCAAGTTAACGCGGCGCGAATTTTTACAGGTCTCGGTGTTGGCAACGGCGGGTGTAGCACTCTCCGCGTGCAAGCAGCCAACCCCGGTCCCCACCGCTGCGCCGACAGAAAAAGCCCCCGTGGCGACGGAAGAGCCTAAGGCTGAAGAAACCACAGCAGCTCCCGAAGCACCGGTCAGTAAGTTCAACGAAGCCCCGATGCTGGCGAAGCTGGTTGAGGCCGGCGAATTGCCCCCGGTGGACGAGCGCGTGCCGGTGAACCCCTACATCGTCGCCGTTGCCGAGAGCATTGGCAATTACGGCGGCAACTGGCGGCGTGGTTTCAGCGGCGTCTCCGACCGCTGGGGCCCCACCAAGATCAACGACCGGACGCTGTCCTGGTTCGACAAAGACTTCAACCTGAAGCCTAAACTGCTCGAAAGCTGGGAAGTCTCGGACGACACCAAGACCTGGACATTCCACCTGCGCAAGGGCGTTAAATTCTCCGATGGCGTGGAACTGACGAGCGAAAACTTCAAGTGGTTCTATGAATATCAGGTCAAAAACAAGGAATTGACCCCTGGTGATCCTCCCGCATCCCACCGCACGCGCAATGAAGATGGGTCCTGGGCGATTCCTGAGATGGAGTTCCCCGATGACTACACCGTGGTGTTTAAGTTCGCGCATCCGAATCCACTGCTATTCTATGAAGGCGGTGGGACGCGCAGCATCAACGGCTGGTTGACTCCGGGTCACTACATGAAGCAGTGGCACATGGATCTAACGGATGATAAGGCCGCGCTGGAGGCAAAAGTCGAGGAGGCCGGTTTCACCAGTTGGGCCGAATACTTCAATAATGACCGTAACCGCTTCGACCTGAACCCGGATCGCCCGCAGATCACGCCCTTCTTGCTGAAGGGTTCGCTGGCTGAAGAGCGCTTCGTGATGGAGCGCAATCCCTACTACTTTGGCACAGACCCCGAGGGCAACCAGGTTCCCTACATCGACACCGTCACCCACCGGCTGTTTGAATCCAAAGAGGTTCTCAATATGTGGATCGTCAACGGCGAGATCGACTACCAGAGCCGTCACCTTAGCTTCGGCAACTACACGCTGTACAAGGAAAATGAGGCGAATGGCGACTACAGGGTTCTCAATGCTATTTCCGCGAGCCACGAGGCGCTGCAGCTCAACCTATCCTGCAAGAATGAGCAGCTCAACGACTTCTTCAACACCCGCGACGTGCGCATCGCCGTTTCCCACGCGATCAACCGCGACGAGATCAACGAGTTGGTTTGGAACGGCCTGTTGGTACCACGCCAGTACAGCCCGCTCCCGATGTCGCCCAACTACTACCCGAAGCTCTCTGAAGCTTACATCGCGTACGATCCGAACAAGGCCAACGAACTGCTGGACGCCGCCGGCTACGATCAGAAAGGCAGCGATGGCATTCGCCTGTTCCCGGATGGGACGCCCATCAGCTTCATCGTCGAAGGGACGGCCGAGGCAGGTACGCCGGAGGAAGACTCCGTGCAACTGGTCTGCCAGTACCTGCAGGCCGTCGGCATCAAAGCGACCTACAAGTACTTCGAGCGCTCCCTATATCAGGAGCATTTCAACGCCAACGAGATCGAGGCGGCTTACTGGGGTGGCGATCGCACGGTCCTCCCGTTGGTACCGGGTGCCATCATCTTCCGTGGTATCCAGCCCGACCGGCCTTGGTGCCCCGGCTACAACTTCTATTATCGCAACCCTGACGATGAACGGGCTGTCAAGCCGCCGGATGATCACTTCATCTGGAAGATCTGGGATATCTGGGACAACCAGGTCGCGGTGGAGCCTGATCCGGACAAGCAGAACAAAGCGTTCGAGGGCATTCTGGACGTCTGGGCTGAGGAACTCCCCATGATCGGCATTCTGGGTGAGAAACCCGCGCCCGTCGTCGCCAAGAATGGCTTCAGCAACGTTCTCCCGGGTATGCCCGTGGATGACACCACCGGCGATGAACAGTTCCTGCAATCCGAATCCTTCTTCTGGGATGATCCGGAGGCACACACCTAATTCGTCGGTAGTATATGGAGGGTGGGCCCTTTTGGGGGTCTACCCTCCAACTTGTGGGAGAGTGGGGAGTAGGGAATGGGAAGCAGGCGAGACACGCTTATTTTCCATTCCCTACTCCCTACTCCCTACTCCCTACTCCCTAATCCCTAAATTTGAGGTGAAGTATGTTAGGTTACATTCTCCGCCGTATTGCTATGATGATTCCCACCCTGGTCGTCATCTCGATTATCTCCTTCGTCATCATCCAGCTTCCGCCGGGCGATTACCTGACGTCGTATGCGATGGCGTTGGCTGCGTCTGGAGAAGCCGTGGATGAGACCGAAATCGAGAATCTCCGGCAAAGGTACGGGCTTGGGCAACCCGTCTACGTGCAATATTACAAGTGGATATCCGGCATCCTCTTGCGCGGTGACTGGGGCCAGTCGATGGAGTGGCGCAAGCCGGTGAAAGATTTGATCTGGGAACGCATGGCGCTGACGGTGTTCCTGTCTTTGATTGCTATCTCGGTGAGCTGGTTCGTTGCTATTCCTGTGGGGGTGTTTTCGGCGGTGCACCAATACTCGCTCCCCGACTACATCTTTTCGGCAATCAGTTTTATCGGCACCGGGACGCCGGGGTTTATGCTGGCCATGGTGGTGATGTGGGTCGCGATGCGCCAGTTCGGATTGAACGTGGGCGGGTTGTTCTCCGACGAGTATATCATGGCCCCGTGGAGTTGGGACAGGTTTGTCGATATGCTGAAGCATCTGTGGATTCCCGTCGTTGTTATCGCGATGGGGAGCACCGCCGGCAGCATCCGCACGACGCGCGCTAACGTGCTGGATGAGTTGAACAAGCCGTACGTGGAGACCGCGCGCGCCAAGGGGTTGAAGGAGCGCAGATTGACCTGGAAGTATCCTGTGAGGGTAGCGCTGAACCCCTTCTTCAGCACTGTAGGGTGGACGCTGGCGAGCCTGATTTCCGGGCAGACGCTCGTCGCCGTGGTGCTTAGTTTGCAGACGAACGGCCCCATGATGTTGCGCGCGCTCAGGTCTCAGGACATGTACCTGGCCGGCAGTTTCTTGTTCCTGACGAGCATACTGACCGTGATCGGCACGTTGGTCTCCGACGTTTTGCTCGCGTGGGTCGATCCCCGCATCCGCATGGAGGGTTAGTCATGACGACGCTAGAACCGCAAGATAACAAACGCCGCAATGACCAGATTTTGGCCGAGGAGCAGGCGTGTCCACCCCCGACTGACGCGATGGAACCTCTTGAGGTGCTTGATGATGCGCCGGCTGAGGAACAGGGGGAAGAACGGCTCTACGTTGCCGGCCAATGGCAATTGATGTGGTGGAAGTTCCGCAAGCACAAGATGGCGCTTCTGGGCGCCGCTATTCTAATCGTTTTCTATTTGATCGGCGCTTTTTGTGAATTTGTCGCGCCATACGCTCCTGAAGCGTATTTCGTCCGCTACAAAATGGCCCCGCCGACGCCAATCCGCATTTTCGACGCCACCGGCAAGTTGCACGCCCCTTTTATCTACCAGCGGGATCGTACAAAAGATATGGAGACGCTGCGGGACGTCTACATTGAGAACCCTGAAATCAGGTACCCCGTTCATTTCTTTGTCAAAGGCACGCCATATAAATTGTGGGGCCTCTTTGAAGCTGACATCCATCTGTTTGGGCTGGCGCCTGAGGTTGAAGACCAGCAGGTGTTGCTGCTGGGCGCCGACCGGTTGGGGCGCGATCTTTTCTCGCGCCTCTGCTACGGCGCGCGCATCTCGCTTTCAATCGGCCTGGTCGGCGTTTTCTTGAGCCTGATGCTTGGCATTGTGTTAGGAGGAATCTCGGGGTATTATGGTGGTCGCGTCGATACGGTGATTCAACGGGTCATCGAATTCATCCGCACCATTCCCACGATTCCTCTGTGGATGGCGCTCAGCGCGGCTTTACCCGCCGACTGGCCGGTGCTGCGATTGTATTTTGGGATCACGATTATCCTCTCGCTCGTCGGGTGGACGGGAATGGCACGGGTGGTGCGGGGCCGTTTCCTGTCTCTGCGCCAGGAGGACTTTGTGCTGGCCGCGCGGTTGAGTGGATCGAGTGAGTTACGCATCATCCTTCGGCATATGGTGCCCTCGTTCTTGAGCCACATCATCGCCAGTCTGACGCTCTCGATCCCGGGTCAAATCCTGGGCGAGACGGGGCTGAGTTATCTGGGTCTGGGATTGCGTGCGCCGGCCATCAGTTGGGGCGTGCTGCTGCAAGAAGGGCAGAATGTGCGCTCGCTGGCTCAGGCTCCGTGGCTGCTGTTTGGCCCGGCGATTTCCGTCATTGTGACCGTCTTCGCCTTCAACTTCCTTGGCGACGGTTTGCGCGACGCAGCGGATCCGTATGCGAGATAGTCAATAGTCCGATAGTCGCATAGTCTGATAGTCAATAAGTCCGAAGTCCCGACTACTCGACTACTTGACTACTTGACTAAAGACTACCCGACTAACATACAGGAGAACAACTGATGAACCATAAAAAAGAAGTACTCGTCGAAGTGAAGGACCTGCAAACGCACTTTTTCTTGGATGAGGGGACGGTGCGCGCGGTGGATGGGGCAGATTTCGTCATCCATCGTGGGGAGACGGTGGGGGTGGTGGGTGAGAGCGGCTGTGGGAAGAGTGTGACGGCGCGCTCGATTCTCAATATCGTGCCCAAGCCCGGGAAGACGGTGGGAGGCGAGATTCTGTATCACCGCAAGCAGGTGGGGATAGAACAAACTCTCGATCTCATACAACTGCCGTCGCAGAGCGATGAAATGCGCGGCATTCGTGGGGCAGAAATCTCTATGATATTCCAAGAGCCGATGACGTCGCTTAGCCCGGTGCATACCATCGGTAACCAGATTGGGGAGGCGATCCGGCTACACCAAGGGGTGGACAAGGAAGCAGCGCGAGAATTGGCGATCGAGATGTTGGACCTGGTGGGGATGCCCCTACCGGACCGGACGATTGACCAGTATTCGCACCAGTTGAGTGGCGGGATGCGCCAAAGGGCGATGATCGCGATGGCGCTGTCGTGCCATCCGAGTCTGCTGATCGCGGACGAGCCGACGACGGCGTTGGACGTGACGACAGAGGCGCAGATTCTGCGGCTGATGCAGCAATTGCAGGATGACTTGGGGATGGCGATTATGTTCATCACGCACAACCTGGGGGTGATCGCGCAGATGACGGAACACGTGGTGGTGATGTATATGGGTAAGGTGGTCGAGGAAGCAGACGTGGACACGATCTTCTACGCCCCACAGCACCCGTACACACAGGCGTTGTTGCAGTCGATCCCACGGCTGGGGCACAAGACCGCGCGGCGGGGGGCAGAGCGGCGGCGATTGGCGTCGATCCGCGGGATGGTGCCAGACCCGTATGCGCTGCCGAAAGGGTGTCCATTCCACCCACGCTGTAGTCAGAAGATCGCGGGGCAGTGTGATCAGATCGAACCGCAGATGGTCGAAGTTGCGCCAGGCCACAAAGTCCGCTGCTTGGCATGTACTGGCGTCTAGTCGATGTTATTCACCGCGAATTTGCGCGTAAAATTTGAGGAAAAACACTATGGCCGAAGCGCTTAAGAATACAACTTCTGCAATTGAAGCAAAGAATCCCGTCTTGCTTGAAGTCAAAGACCTGAAAAAACATTTCCCCATCCGCAAGGGTTTTCTGGTGACGAAAACCGTCGGTCACGTGAAGGCCGTCGATGGCGTGAACTTCTTCATCCGGGAGGAGGAGACGTTGGGGTTAGTAGGAGAGAGTGGCTGTGGCAAGACCACCACCGGACGCCTGATCCTGCGTGCTTATGAACCCACTGCCGGAGAAGTCTGGTTCAACGACCGGAAAATGGGGCTGGTCAACGTGCCGGAGTTGGAAAAACACGAACTCAAGCTGTTGCGGCAGAACATGCAAATGATCTTCCAGGACCCCTATTCCTCGCTGAACCCACGCATGACGTTATTGCAAATCGTCGGCGAACCTCTTCTGGTGAACGGTGTCGCTAAGGGCGGCGAATTACAGGATCGCGTGGCGGAACTGCTGCGCGTGGTGGGGTTGCGTCCGGAGTACATGACGCGCTACCCGCACGCCTTCAGCGGTGGGCAGCGCCAGCGCATTGGGGTGGCGCGCGCGTTGGCATTGAACCCACAGTTGGTGGTGTGCGACGAACCGGTGTCGGCGCTGGACGTGTCGATCCAGGCGCAGACGTTGAACCTGCTGCAAGACCTGCAGGAACAGTTTGGCTTGACTTACCTGTTCATCTCGCACGATCTGAGTGTCGTAGAACACATCAGTGACCGGATCGCCGTGATGTACGTGGGCAAGCTGGTGGAAGCGGCGACGACGTTTGCGTTGTTCCAGCGGCCGTTGCACCCGTACACGGAAGCGCTGCTGTCGGCGGTGCCGAAGCCGGATCCTCGCCTGCGTACCGAGCCGATCATCCTGCAAGGCGACGTGGCCGACCCGGCGAATCCGCCGAGTGGCTGCTACTTCCACCCGCGCTGCCAGTACGCCATCGACCGCTGTGCGATCGAAGAGCCGGTGCTGCGCGAATTGGAACCGGAGCACTACGTGAGTTGCCATCGCGCGGAAGAACTGCGGCTCGTTGGTGTTTTGGGGAAAGTTGTAACGTAAACATCAGCCATACGAATTCAGCCCAGAGGTGGGACGCACTTATTTCAAGAAACGGCGATTTTTGTGCTTTCCACCGTCATTTTAGGCGTAAAAGTGCGTCCCATCTGAATAGTTACTGGAATATTATGTAAAGGGGGATAAATTTATAAGTTGATACTTGATGCGAAGGGATGAGATTGGTGATGTTGTTGTTTTCATTCTCTTGTATGGATTACCTGGAGGTTAAATATGAAGGAGAGAGGTAAGTTAACGCGTCGTGAGTTTTTGCAGATTTCGGCGTTGGCGACTGCCGGCGTCATGGTGACGGCATGTCGCGCGCCGTCCACGCCGGCCCCAGAGACGCCGGAACCGGCTGTCGAAGCCCCGGAGGAAACGGCGCCAACTGCGGTTCCGGAGCCGGTTTCTCAATATAATGAAGCGCCTGAACTGGCGGATATGGTCAAGGCCGGCACGCTACCCCCGGTAGATGAGCGGTTGCCGCTCGAACCCCTGGTCGTGACGCCGGTTGAAGAAGTGGGACAATATGGCGGCGTTTGGCATCGTGCGGCGGTAGGGCCGGGCGACGTGCAAATCGGCGCACGGTTATCTTACGAGAACTTGATTCGCTGGAACGCGGATGGTTCGGCCATGCTGCCTAACGTTGCCAAAGCCTGGGATATCTCTGCGGATGGTAGAGTCTTCACCTTTTACCTGCGCCAGGGGATGAAGTGGTCGGATGGCGTGCCGTTTACGGCGGATGATATCATGTTCCTCTACAACGACCAGTGGGGCAATGAAGATCTCAGCCCTACCGGCCTGCCAGGCTGGCTGAAGATGGATGGCGAGCCGGCGGTATTCGAAAAGGTGGACGACTACACCTTCCGCGTTACCTTCCCCAACCCTAATGGCCTTTTCCTGACGTTGGCAGCTTCGGCGGATGGTTTGCACTTCCATCGCGCTGCGCATTACGCCAAGCAATTCCACGTTCACTACGAAGATAAGGAAAAACTGGAGCAGGCGGCTGCGGATGCCGGTTTCGAGTTCTGGTATCAACTTTACAATAGCAAAGCCGGCAACTACTGGGAGGTCGTGCGCGAGAATGTGGATTTGCCCACGATCTATGCTTGGCAAGTGATAGTTCCTTCGCCCACGTCTCCCACGGTGCTCGATCGCAACAAGTATTACTGGAAAGTGGATACGGCAGGCAACCAACTCCCGTACATCGACAAGATCGAACATGTCCTGGTGGAAAACGCTGAAGTCTTGAACCTCAAGGCCATTGCCGGCGAACTGGATATGCAGTTGCGTCACATCAACTTCGCCAACTTCCCCCTGTTCCAAGACGCGAAAGAGCAGGGTGACTACCGGGTGTTGCAATGGCTGCGCGGTTACATCACCGATACGGCCATTGCGCCCAACGTGGTCCACAAAGACCCGGTGATGCGCGAAATCATCGGTGACAAGCGCTTCCGCTGGGCGCTCTCGCACGGCATCAACCGGGAAGAAATCATCGAGTCCGTTTACCTGGGCATGGCCGAGCCGAATCAAGTCTCCCCCCTGTCGACCTCGCCCTTCTACTGGGAAGAGCAGGCTAAGAGTCGTCTGGAGTACGATGTGGAGTTAGCAAACAGCCTGCTCGATGAAATGGGCCTGACGGAAAAGGATTCTGAAGGCTACCGCCTGCGCCCGGATGGCAAGCGGTTGGTCATCAACTATGAATTTGCACCGATCTTTGGTGCATGGGCCGACATCGGTGAACTGTTGACGGCACAGTGGAAGCTCTTGGGGATTCAACTGGCTGTGAACCAGATGGACCGCACCCTTTTCTACGAACGCAAGGCGGCGAACGAACACGATATGGGTGTGTGGACGGGCAATGGTGAGTTCAACCCGCTCATTGGGCCGCGTTGGTTTATGCCGCTGGATCACGAATCTATCCAAGCCATTCCTTATGCCACCTGGTTCAACACTGATGGGGCAGAAGGTGAGGAGCCGCCGGCCGGCAGCGACATCCGTAAAACCCGCGAGATCTATCAAGAAATCAAGGTCACGGTGGACCCGGATAAGCAGCAGCAGCTCTGGCGCGAAATCCTGGAGTTGAATAAGGAGAACCTCTGGGTCCTCGGTATCGCCACTGCGCCACCGGAACTGGTTATCACGAAGAACAACTTCCGCAACGTGCCGGATGTTGCCGTCAGTGACTGGAACCTGTTGACGCCGGGCGCGACTGCCCCGGAGCAATACTTCTTCAAGAAGTAGCTTCTTCGAAGTTGGAACTTCTTTGAAGTTAGTTGTCTCTTTAATGTGTAGTTACGCGTTTGCTCAGGTAGGACGCACTTTAGGCTTAGAATAACGTGTGTTCCATGTAAAACCTGACGTTTTACGGCGTTTTCAAGTGCGTCCCACCTTGGCTGCGTACCTACTGTGTATGGATGCACGGTAGACAGGGTCTCCCAACCTTCCGCCCTGTCTACCGTCTACCATCTACCGTCTACTGTCTACCGTAAAAAGGAGCGCCCAATGTTAGGTTACATTCTGCGCCGAATTGTCTTACTGATTCCTACGCTGATTGGCATCACCATCGTGACCTTTATCGTGATCGAGTTGCCGCCGGGCGATTACTTGACCGCTTACGTCATGAACCTCTCAGCCGGCGGTGACGTTGTCGATCAAGAGCAACTGGAAGCCCTGAAACGCCAGTACGGGCTGGATTTGCCGGTTCACCAGCGTTACTTCCATTGGGTTCGCAACATCCTACGGGGTGACTTTGGGCGCTCTTTTGAGTGGAACCGCCCGGTCACAGAATTGATCTGGGACCGTTTGGCGTTGACCCTGGTCATCACGGTGACGACGCTGCTCTTCACCTGGATTGTGGGTTTTGCCATTGGCGTTTATTCGGCCACGCACCAGTATTCATTTCTCGATTACTTTTTCACCAGTTTGGGTTTTGTTGGCTTGGGCACACCAGACTTTATGATCGCGCTGGTGTTGCTCTGGATCGGATTTTCCGTGTTTGGCGCTAATCTTACGGGCTTGTTCTCCCGTGAGTTTCAGACTGCACCGTGGAGTGTAGCCAAGTTTGTGGATATGCTCAAGCACTTGTGGGTGCCGATGATTATCCTGGGCACTGCGGGGACGGCGGGCATGGCACGCACAATGCGGGCGAATTTGCTGGACGAGTTGCAGAAACCTTACGTGGAGACCGGGCGCGCCAAAGGCTTGAGGGAATGGCGCTTGGTCTTCAAATACCCGGTGCGCGTGGCGTTGAACCCCTTTATCAGCACGGCAGGCTGGGCGTTGCCGGGTTTGATCTCCGGCGCAACCATTGTTTCCGTGGTGCTTAGTCTGCCGACCGCCGGCCCGTTGCTGTTGAAGGCGCTGATGGGGCAAGATATGTACCTGGCTGCCAGCTTCTTGATGTTGTTGAGCGTCTTGACCGTTATCGGCACCTTGATCTCGGACATTCTGTTGGCCTTTATCGATCCGCGTATTCGTTTTGACGCGCACTGACACGGATGGAGAAATCGATGAAAACGCATAATGAGATTCCTGTTGCGCGCGAAGAAGTCGTGATTGTGGAAGCGCCTGCGCCTGCAGGTGAATTATCCGAAGAAGACGTGTCACCGGAGTTAAAAGAAGAGCGTCTCTACGTGGCCTCGCAGTGGCAACTGATGTGGTGGAAATTCCGCAAGCATAAGATGGCGTTGATCAGCGTCGGCCTTTTAGTGATCGTCTATGGCATTACCCTTTTTTGTGAATTTCTCTCTCCTTATGATCCGCACCGCTACGACGTAAAATACGCCTATGCGCCGCCGCAATTGCCGCATTTTGTGGATGCGGAAGGTTTGCACTTTCCGCCGTATGTGTATGGCTTGACGGGCACGCGCGACCCCGAAACGCTGCGCATCGTCTATGAAATTGACGAAACGCAGCGCCTGCCGCTTCAGTTCTTCACGCAGGGTGATCCTTACAAATTCTGGGGCATCTGGCCATCGAATCTGCGCCTGGTTGGCATGGAAACTAACGAGCAGGTCGTGTATATTCTAGGCGCAGACCGCTTGGGGCGCGACAATCTATCGCGCATCCTGATGGGCACGCGCATTTCCACGACGATCGGTCTGGTCGGGGTGGCGCTTAGCTTCGTGCTCGGTATTTTGTTAGGCGGCCTTTCCGGTTTCTATGGCGGCGTCGTCGATACGATCATTCAACGCCTGATCGAATTTATCCGTTCTATCCCGAGTATCCCGCTATGGCTGGCTTTGAGCGCCGCCGTGCCGAAGGACTGGCCGGTGCTGCGCGTTTACTTTATGATTACGGTCATCCTCTCATTGATTGGCTGGACGGGGCTGGCGCGTGTTGTGCGCGGGCGCTTTCTGTCTTTGCGCAAAGAAGATTTTGTCCTGGCGGCTAGACTGGCGGGTTCTTCGGAATTTCGCATCATCGTGCGGCACATGGTGCCCTCGTTCTACAGTCACATCATCGCCTCAATCACATTGTCAATCCCCTGGATGATCCTCAGTGAAACCAGTTTGAGCTTCCTGGGGTTGGGCATCCGCCCTCCGGCGATCAGTTGGGGCGCTTTGCTCCAAGAAGCACAGAATTTGCGAGCGATCGCGATGGCCCCCTGGCTGCTTATCCCCGGCCTCTTTGTCATTATCACTGTACTGGCTTTTAACTTTGTCGGTGATGGCCTGCGCGATGCCGCGGATCCGTATTCGCGGTAGTTTGGTCAGGTAGTCGGATAGTTAAGTAGTCAGGCAGTCGAGATTATAGACTAGCGACTACCCGACTATCTGACTCTTTGACTAATGATGTTATGAAAATCCTGCTGTTATTCCCTCCGCATTGGACTCCGGCGATGCCGCACCTGGCTTTGCCGACGCTCACCGCTTACCTGCGCGCCCACGGTGTCGATGTTGTCCAGCGCGATCTGAACGTTGAATTCTTCGATACATTGCTCACGCGCGACGTGCTGGAGGATGCGCTGGCGCGTCTGCGCGCGAGTGCATCTTCTGTGTCCGGGTCGCTGTCGCCCACGGTGCGCGCTGCCTTGGCGGATGGCCCGCGATTGGCCGCTCAAGTGGAGCGCGCGAAAGCTGTCTTTCGTAGCCCGGAGTTCTTCGATGGTGCGGCCAGCCTGCCGGCATTCATCACGCTCGCGCAGAGTCTCGATCTGGTTTCGTTGCCCTTTGCCCCTGCAGAATGTGGCCTGACGAGTTTCCGTTCGCCCATCCCGGCAGACAGCAGCCAGGCTTTGCTGTACATCGTGGGCGACCCGCAACGCAACATATTTCTTGACTTCTTTCGCCAGCGTGTGCTCCCCGGTATCGTCCGAGAACAGCCGGACATCGTCGGCATCTCGATTCCCACGCTGGATCAGATGATCGCCGGGATGACGTTGGGACATCTCATCAAAGGGGCCGGACTGCCCTGCCACGTGACCGTCGGCGGTCCGCACATCTCGATGTTGCGCGAGCAGTTACCGAACGTTCAGGCAATCTTTCGCCTGTTTGATAGCGCCATCGTCTTTGATGGGGAAACGGCCTTGTTGCGTTTGGCCGAGAGCCTGGATGGCGACGGCGATTTATCCAAAGTGCCCAACTTGATTTACAACGACTCTGGCGTCATCCGCAGTACGCCGGTGAAAACGGAACCGCATCCTAACCTGCTACCTGATTTCGATGGCCTGCCGTTGGACCGTTACCTGGTTCCTTCTCCGGTGCTGCCGATGTTGAGCGCGCACGGCTGTTACCACGGCAAATGCGGATTTTGCAATGTAGGGTACGGCGGGCCGGGGGCGTTCAGCCAACTGGATGCCGATCTCGTGGTCGAGCACATGCTGGCATTACACGAAAAGCACGGCGCGCGTCACATTTTCTTCGCCGACGAAGCCATCACGCCGCGCAACCTCAAGAGGATGTCCGCGCGGCTAACGGAGGCGGGCGCGCCCATCCACTGGTGCGGTTGCGTGCGTTTCGACGCAGGACTCACCCGCGATCTGTTGGAATCCATGGCGCAGGGCGGCTGCCGGATGTTGCTCTTCGGCCTGGAAACCGCCGCCGAACGCACGATGAAGCGGATGGTCAAAGGAACACAATTGCCGGTGATGAGCCGCATTTTGCGCGACAGCACTGCCGCCGGTATCTGGAACCACACGTTCTTCTTCTTCGGCTTTCCCGGCGAGACGATGGAGGAGGCGCAGGAGACGGTCAATTTCGTCTACGCGCATCAGGATGCGATTCATTCCGCGTCGCCGGGTGCATTTCTGCTGGAACGCTACTCTCCGGTTGCCTGTAGTCCCAAGAAGTACGGCGTGACAATCCGCGAAGATCCCGACCGCGATCTGGCGATTTACTTCGATTATGACGTAGCCTCCGGATTGGACGAGCCGATGGCGGACACTTTGGCGACGCGGTTGATCGAGGTGCTACCACAGAAGCAGTTCGGGCAGTTTTACATCCACGACAGTTACCGATTGCTCTATGCCGGCGACTTACACGACAAAGGAAAGCCATTGCCTTTGTGGTTGGTTTGACGTGAGGTCTTATTGTTCACCGTTAAAGAGCTGAAATTCACTCCAAATTTCAGCCCTTTGATGTCACAATAAACAGTAGCTACGCAGTCAAGGTGGGACGCACTTGGGAACGCCATAAAGCGCTCGGATTTGCACACAAAATACGTCATTATAGGTGCAAAGTGCGTCCCACCTGAGCAAACCGCGTAACGATTGGATTAACAGTAATCTGTGATGCTATAGAAATCAGGAGGTTATCTATGTGTGTCGAACAAACGTTGCGATCCCATATCCACGCCGGGGAGATGGTAAGACCTTGGCTGATCTTGGGACCGTTCTATGAAGACCTTTCCGCACAGGTGCAGGGCCTGACGCTTTTCGAGAAAGCCGGGGCAACCGTGGGGCGTACCGCCATGGACGATGTCGTGGCCGAGGCGCGCGCGTTGCTCATTGCCACGCCGTCCGAGGGTGAAACGGCGACGTTTCGCGGGCAAACCGGACCCTGGAGCCTGGTGCGCCGTCCGGAGGAATACCTCTCGTGGGGAACGTATAACATTTCCAACCACCTGGGCGCGGCGTTTTTGACCACGCGCCTCACGCCGGAGCAACCGGGGACGCGGCGCTGGCGGCTGTTCTTCGATACCACGTTGCGCGCGATCGTGGCGATCAACGGCGCGGTGGTCTACGACACGCACGGGCACTCGCCTGCGCGCGACTCCGGGTTCCATGCCTACACCTTTGGGGCCGCACTGGACGTTGGCGAGAACGTCGTCACCGTGGCGCTGTTCCGTCTAGGACGTATGGCGCGGGTGGGGTGTCGCCTGGAAATCAGCGATGGCGACGTGATGGCGCGTGTCTCGTTGCCGGCGGGGATGTCGCCGGACGCCCGCGCGCGCATCGAGGCGGAAGTGGGCGGCCTGCGCCTGGATCGTGACCTCTTCTACCCGCATCACAGCGTCGGCGTGAACTTCGACGTAGCCCCGGCAAGCGCCGTACACATCACCCTGCTCTCCGAAAAGAGCGAGCTGCTGTACGAGGCTTCAACGAACGATGCCGGATTCGTCTCCCTGTGCGCTGGGAAAGCCCTCGCGGATGGCGACTACAAACTAGTCGCCACGTGGACAGCGCAGGAGCAGCCGCTCACGTCGGTCACATTCGACATCAAGAAAGTAACCCCGACCGAAGCGCCCACCGGCTACGAAAACCTGGATGCGCGCCGTCGCATGGTGTTGGAGCACTACGCCGTAAACGAAGAACGCCGCTCGGCCTGGGGGATTTGGAACCAGGTGGCGCGCTATGCTTTGGGCCACTACGCTGAAGTGGACGAGGACAACCTTTGCGAAACCTGCGAATTCATCGCCGCCCGTAAAGATTGCGCCGATTTCGTCATCCAGGGGGTGTTGCGTATTATGGTCTGGGAGCGCGAACACCAACGCCTCAGCCCGCAGATCAACGCGCTGATGAAAGACACCGTCCTCGGCTTCAAGTACTGGGTGGATGAGCCGGGCGACACGGTGATGTATATGGGATCGGAGAACCACCGGCTGCTCTTCCACGTGGCGGAGTGGCTGGCGGGGCAACTGTTCCCTACGGAGGAGTTCACCAACAGCCGCCAGCGTGGCCTCTACCACGCGACGAAAGGGCGGATGTACATCACCGAATGGCTGCGCCAGCGCGGGCGCTTCGGCTTCGACGAATGGCACTCGAACTCATACTTCCCGGTCAACATCGCGCCGTTGATCAACGTCTACGACTTTGCCATTTACGAGGACGACAAACTGCGGCAGATGGCAGGCGCGGTGCTCGACGCGATGTTCTTCATCCTGGCGGCGGACACGTATCACGGCGTTTTTGGAACGACGCATGGTCGCAGCTATGGGATCAACCTCAAATATCCCGATTTCGAGGGCACGTCGCCGACATGCTGGCTGCTCTACGGCACGGGCGCGTTGAGCAAGGGCAGTAGCGGAATGTCGCCGGTTTCGGTGGCGACCAGCGTCTACCATTTGCCTAAGCTGCTGGCCGATATCGCAACCGATGATCAAGCCGTGGTCGAATCGCGGCAGCGGCACGGGATACTCCGCGGCACAGCACCCCACGCCGACTTCTGCGTCTATCGCACGCCCGACTACCTGCTTTCCGGCCTGCAGGATCACCGCAAGGGCGAATACGAATCCTCCACACACGTTGGGCAAGTGACGTTGGGCCGCAAGGCCGGCGAACAGCAGGCCGTTATCTTCTGGTCAAGCCCGTTGACGTGTGGCGAAGGCTCCGGCCTGCGCCCCGACTACTGGTCCGGCCACATCACGCTGCCGCGCGTGGTGCAGCACCGCAACGTGATGGCGCTGACGTGGCGGCTAACGTCGCCGTTCGCGTGGATGACGCACTGTTTCTTCGAGCAAGCGCGCTTCGATGAGGTTCGGTTCGACGGCAAGTGGGCCTTCGCGCGGGTGGGGCAGGGTTACGCCGGCATCTATTCGCAAAACGGCTTCGAGGTGGGGAATTTCGGCCAGTACGCCGGGCGCGAACTCGTCTGTCGCGCACGAGAGAACACGTGGCTGGTCGAGTGTGGGCGCGAGGCGGACTGGGGTTCGTTCGATGCTTTTGTTGTGGCTTTGACGAAGTCCAAGGTCGAAAGTCGAAAGTCGAATGTCGATGGCGCGGTGAGCGATGTGTTAGTCTATCATTCACCTTCTATTGGCGAGTTTGTGACCGGTTGGGATGTCGCGCCGGCTGTCAACGGAGAACCGCTGCAATTGCACGGTTATCCGCTCGTCGATAGCCCGTGGGCGACCAGCGCTTTCGGCTCCGGCGAGATGATGCTGCGCTACGGTGACGAAACGTACACGGTCTGGTTCAATCAGTAGGTGGCGGCAGCCACGTTCCAGGCGGGTTGGCGCTCAACCTTGCGCATATCGCACGTTGGGTTATGATGATGTAGAGCTTGTCACTCGCGAACCGGCGGGGTTCGACTCGGACGAACTTCTGTGTCCTGTCTCACCTGACTATTAGACTAGCGACTATCAGACTAATGACTACCAGACTAGCGACTACCAAACTGTTTTCACAAGGAGTTTTTTTCATGCCTATCTCTTACGTGCGTTACGATCTTCACGACGGTTACATTCACAACTGGCTCGTCCTCGGGCCGCAGGCGATTCCGCTGGATGACCTGGCGCGGTTCACCGGCCCGGATTACAAGTTGCAGATTGCGCGCCATTTCTACGCGGCGGAACACGGTATCACCGAGCAGCCCGTCGAACCCGGTCCTTTGACCGATGGTGTCGTTGAGATGGAGGGTTTCGAGGGCCAGTGGCGTTACGTCCGCTGTCTGGACGATCACTTTGTAGATCTGACGACCTTTCAGCACCTCACGACCTATCTGCGAGCCTGGGCCTACGCCGAAGTTGAGAGCCAAACTGCCGGTGACGTCACCTTCGTGCTGACGACCAATGGTCCCGCGGATGTGTGGCTCAACGATGAGGCGCGAGGATTCGCGCACATCCATCGCTACGAACACTTCCATCACCAACCCCCGCAGAGCGTCACATTTACCGCGCACCTCAGCGAGGGCCGCAATCGCATCCTCGTGCGCCTCGAAGCTGTTGCCGCACGCGCGTGCCCCTTCGTGATGGCGTTGCGCCTCACACCGGTCGCCGGCGCCAACTACGCGGTGTATTTGCCTACGACGATCGATCCCGTGGAGCGTCGTAACACCCTGGAGGAAGTCTTTGAGGCCGCTTACCTCACACAGGATGTGTTCGATCACGATGCGGAACTCGTCATACGGTGGCCACTTGGTATGCCGAAGTCGGCGAGCCTCGCTCTCCGCCTCCAAACGCCCGGTGGACGTATTTACGCCGAGGGGAAGGTGGACGCAAAGGGCGGTAAACGTAAATCCCTTGGCAAAGTCTACGAGTTTCCCACAAGCACCTTCCATCTGAAGTTGATGCCGCAGCCGCCCGAATATTACGAGGGCAACATGCGTATCACCCGCACACTTACTCTGACAGGGCTTGGCCTCAATCAATACCACGAAGAACCCTACGGAACCTACAATAAACGCCGCCAGGAAGGCCTGGTCGCAGCGGCGCGATTGGAAGCCAACGAGGTTGGCAGACCAACCTTTTTCTCCGAGATTGCAAAAATAGCGGTGGGATGGGGAGCGCATCTAAATGTTAAGGTGATTCAGGAAACCATTGACGGCATCAACCAGCGCAAGGATTGCAGTGACTTCTATCTGGTCGGCCTTTTGGGGATGGTGTACCGTTTTGGAGATGATCCGCACTTCCCGCACGAACTCAAGCAGCCTATCGAGGATTGTATCCTCAACTTCAAATATTGGCACGACGAGCCGGGCCGCGACGCGATGTGCTACACCACCGAAAACCATAGCATCCTTTTCCACACGGCGGAAATCCTGGCCGGGCAACTGTATCCCGACCGCATCTTCCCCAACGCCGGGCAGACCGGGCAATGGCACCGCGAGAAGGGCGAGCGGTTGGCGCTGCAATGGCTGCACGAGCGCGGCGTCCACGGCTTCAAGGAATGGGATTCCAACTGCTACTTCGAGGAAGACATCTTGGCGCTCTCCCACCTCATCGATTTGGCCGAAGCGGAACCCGTCTGGGAGATGGCGAACGTGCTGATGGACAAGATGCTGTTCAGCATCGCCGTCAACTCGTACAAGGGCGTCTTCGGCTCGACGCATGGGCGGACGTATGCCCCGCTCATCAAAGGCGGCTATTTGGAAGGGACGTCGGGCATCACGAACGTGTTGTGGGGGATGGGCGTGTTCAACGCCCGCATTATGGGCACGGTCAGCGTGGCATGTATGGAGAACTATGAGCTGCCGGCCATCATCGCCAACATCGCCGCCGATCTACCCGAGGAAATGTGGAACCGCGAGCGTCACGTGGGCGATGCGGCGCTGTGGCAGGCCTCCGGCTCACTCGGTGACGAGGTCAACAAGGTGACCTACAAGACGGCGGACTACATGCTTGCTTCTGCGCAGGATTATCATCCCGGCGAGAAGGGCTTCCAGCAGCACATCTGGCAGGCTACGTTCGGCCCGGCGGCGGTCGTGTTTGTCACGCATCCGCCGTGTATGAGCGAGGAAGGCTCGCATCGCCCCAACTTCTGGCACGGGAACGTCGTCCTGCCGCGCGTGGCGCAGTGGAAGGACGTGCTTATCGCCATCCACAAGCTGCCGGATGACGACTGGCTGGGCTTCACCCACGCTTACTTCCCCATACAGGCCTTCGACGATGGCACGCTGCGTGAGGATGCGCACGGACGCACGTGGGCTTTTGCGCGCAAGGGAAGCGGTTACCTGGCCCTCACCGCGTCGCGCGGCCTGACCTTGATGACTTCCGGCGTGACCGCGCACCGCGAGTTGCGTTCTTACGGTTCGCCGAACGTGTGGCTTTGTCACCTGGGACGCGCCGCACTCGACGGCGACTTCAAGTCATTCCAGGAGAAAATCCTCGTACTTGATATTGCCTTCGACGGCCTTTCCGTCCAGGCGAACACCCTGCGCGGCGACACGCTCGCCTTCGGCTGGGAAGGTCCGCTGCTGCGCAACGACGTAGAAGAGCCGATCACCGGCTTCCAACATTACGAAAACCCCTACTGCGTGGCGAATTTCCCCGTGAAAGAGATGTACATCGGCTACGGGGAGCAGGCGATGCGGCTGAAGTTCGAGGAAGAGGCATAGTATTGGCTTGAAGAAAGTTGCTCTGATGATGAGTTGACGGTATACTTATGGTATACCTGATGAAGATAAGTAGCGGGGGGTGTGCGTCATGGGACTGGATACCGTCAGCAATCCGCATGACAAGTTTTTCAAAGAGGCGTTCTCGCAGCAAGAGGTCGTGCAAGACTTTCTCCGGTATTATCTACCGGCGGACGTTGTCGCCTTGTTGGATCTGACCTCGCTGATGTTGCTCAAGGATTCTTTTGTGGATGAGGAACTCCGTGAGCATTTTTCGGACTTGCTGTATCAGGTCACGTTGCAGAACGGCGATGAAGCGCATATCTACGTGTTGTTTGAACACAAGAGCTATCCGGAACCGTACACGGCGATGCCAGTGTTGCGGTATATGGTGAAGATTTGGGACTATATCTGTCGGCAAGGCGGCTCGCTGACCACGATTTTCCCAGTGGTGCTGTATCATGGGACCGCGAAATGGGTGCGTCCGCCCAATTTCCAGGCGATGATGGAGGTCCCAGAACCGCTTAAACCTTATGTGCCGGAGTTTCGCTATTGGCTGTGTGATCTCTCGCAGTATGCCGATAACGACTTGCAAGGAGCGGCGCTGTTACAAGTGGGCCTGTTGATGTTGAAGTACATCTTTCGGGATGAGTTGACAGAACGGTTGCCGGAAATTGCCGCGTTGCTGCGAACTCTATACATGAAGCAACCTGGATTAGGGTACATAGAGGCTGTTTTGCGGTATTTGGTGAGCGCGGCCGGGGGCCGGCTCGATCCAGAGGTCATTCAGGCTACTCTCGCTGAGACATTTGAGGTAGGAGGTGATATGATGGGCACATTGGCGCAACAATGGTTGGAACGAGGCAAACAAGAGGGTTTACAACAAGGCTTACAACAAGGCTTACAACAGGGTAAGCAGGAGGGCAAGCAGGAGGGCTTGCATTATGGCTTCGTGACCAAGGCGCGCGATGACGTTCTCGCAGTTTTGGGGCTGCGCTTTGGCGCGTTGCCGGTGGAGATTATGCAGGCGTTGAATCGCCTGGACGATGTCGAACGTTTGACGGTGTTGCTCAAGCAAGCTGTGTTGGCAGATTCTGTCCAAGAATTCGCCGCGCATTTGAACGAGGTGGTTTGAGTTTCTCGGCCATTTGGCGTCAGATAGGTGTAGGTCGGATGCTAAATCCGATCTACGCTATCCTTGTTTTTCGATAATTTGCCTGTGTGGGGAGGTGCATCTATGACTGTTCAAGCGATGCCCCACAACCTTTGTGGGTGGTACGGTTGGAAAAGACATTAGCTATCTTTAATCAGTTGGAGCGTGAAGGTGTTATTGGTCACTATGCAATCGGTGGTGCGGTCGCTGCCACGCGCTACATCGAACCTATTCAGACTTACGACCTGGATATTTTTGTGATGCTTCCGGTTGCTCCTTCTGGATTGATCTCGCTCACAGCGGTTTACGCGCGTCTTAAACAAATGGGTTATTCGGCAGAAGGTGAGAGCGTTGTCATTGAAGGTTGGCCGGTGCAGTTTCTTCCAGTTTTCAATCCTCTGACGGATGAGGCGTTGACGCAAGCCCTGGAAGTGAAATTCGGCTCTATGCCTACTCGTGTATTGAGCGCCGAATATCTGGCGGCTATCATGTTGGATACGGGCCGACCAAAAGACTATATGCGCTTGGTACAGTTTTTTGAATCTGATGTCCTGGATAGAACGGTTCTGGAAAGCATAATCGTTCGTCATAATTTGATGGAAAAGTGGCAACGTTTTCAGATGCGATTTCTGAACGACGAAGTTGGTTGAGGAGGTGTGTTTGATGTATCCAGACATCTCACATATCTTTGCCGCAAAAGCACAACGACGACGGATGTTAGCGGCCTTATCTTGGGAAGAGAAAGTCGCTATCATCGAGCGGATGCGCTCCGTGACTAAAGATATGTGGACGGAAATGGAAGTTGAACACAAAGTATATCCAGTTTGGACACCGTATGATGCCCATGATGCAGCAGTAACACTGCGAGATGCTTTAGAAGAAGATGACGCAACCTCTGTTACCTCAATCACAACTGACACCTCTGCTTGACACGCCCCAAAACCCCGTCGCCCGCGCCCTGGCTGCTCGTTACGCGCCAATTCTGCGTTTCGACGCCCGTGAGCCGTTCCTACCGCTGGCAGCGGGCTACACGATTTTCCGCGAGACCGCCGAGTCGCCCTCGTTCCGCCAGGGACGCAAGATCGACCTGACACCGTCGGATGGCCCGCGCGCCGAATTCGCGATTGAGTACGCAATCTGGTGGGATTGGGACATCGGCCACCTGTACGAACTGGAGCACGTCTGGGTCTACGTGGGCGCGGATGGATGCGTGGTGCGCGCCGAGGCCAGTTGGCATGGCGATCATCATGATATGCGCCACGAAGGCCACCTGGCGCTGGACGGCGACCATTTCGTCGTCTACAGCGAGCCGGGCAAGCACGCCTTTGCGCCGACGCCCAACTGGTTCAAGAAGCGCCGCGCCGAGTTCAAACGCTCGGAGACGAGTGAGCTGGCGGGGGTGGGGGGCGTCTTGCTGGCGAAGTACATCCAGAAGCACGTCAGGCCGACGCCGCTCAAGGCGCGGCTGGTGCACACCTACCTCGCGCAGCACGCCTTCGCGCCGAGTTGGGATTTCTCCTTGACTTTCCCGATTACCGAAGAAATGCTCGTTCCGTGGGAGGCGCTGCGCGACTGGATGCCGGGCCGGGTCAACGCGATCCTCGACCACCTGGCCCAGGAAATCCAGCCGTCCGAATATCGCTTCTTGCGCATTGGGCATCGCGGCGCACGGGCGCACGCGCCGGATAACACGCTGCTCGGCATCTGCACTGCCGCCACCTTGGGCGCGGATATGGTCGAGATTGATGTGCAACGCACCGCCGATGGGCATGTGGTGCTGGCCCACGATGCGCATCTCGTCGATGGCAACGGGCGCGCGTGGCCCATCTGCCGCAGCACGCTGGAAGAATTGCACGCTATCGATCTCGGTCAGGATGAACGCATCCCCACGTTTGCCGAGGCGCTGAAAGTCTGCATTGAAGAGAATATCGGTGCGTACATCGAGATCAAAGACGGCGCTGTCATCGCCGACGTGATAAAAACGCTGCGCGACGAGAAGGTTGGCGGGCACTGCATCCTCGCCTCGTTCCGCCCGGACTGGCTGGCGACGGCGAAGGACACCGAACCGAGGTTGATGACTTCCATCCTGTTCAATGCGCCGTCCGTGGATGCCGTCAAGCTGGCGCAGTCCGTCAAGGCGACGTTTGTGCATCCCTGCTGGGAGCGTTTCCCCAATCCGAGCGCGCTGCTGACCCCGGAGTGGATAGCCCGCGTGCGCGAGGCCAACCTGGGCATCATCTGCTGGCACGAAGAACGCCCGGAAGAAATCGCGGCGTTGCGCCAACTCGGCGTGGATGCGATTTGCAGCGATGCGCCGGAGTTGCTCCTCCCAGAATAAAATCCGTTTCATCCGTTCAATCCGTTGAGGAAAAACTTACTTCAGGAGGTATTACGATGCGTAGACAAATCTTCACCGAAAAAGGGGCCAAACCTGTCGGCCCGTACTCTCAGGCGATTGTGGCCGATGGGCCACTGGTTTTCGTTTCTGGGCAGGGGCCGATTGACCCAAAGACCGGGACGTTCGACAAAAACGACATTGGCGCGCAGACCAGGCAGGTCTTCGAGAACATCACGGTTCTTTTGGAAGCTGCCGGAACCTCGTGGGCGAACGTGGTGCGGGTGGGCGTCTTCCTCTCAGATATGAAGAACTTCGCAGCGATGAACGAGGTCTACAAGACGTATGTCACCGCGCCATATCCGGCCAGGACGACCGTGCAGGCGCAGTTGCCCGGCGGCATTGACGTCGAAGTAGACTGCATCGCCATCGTCCCGCAGACGTAGACGATTTTTACCACGAATCTTCACGGATACTTGCCGACCACGAATCAGAGATCGAATAAACGAATTCGGGTTCCGGCTAGACTAAAAACTTGCGTTAGTCAGGCGCCCATTCGTTTAGTCGTTTTGAATTCGTGGTCGGCAGGCTCGGCGCCAAATAATTACGGTTTGTGAAGATTCGTGGTTTCTCTTCTTTGGAGGCGCAATGGACATTACCCAATTGGAAACCCCCGTTGCCGTCGTCGATCTGGATAGGCTTGCCGCCAACATTCGACGGCTGCAAGTTTACCTGGATGAACACGGCATCGCCAACCGCCCGCACATCAAGACGCACAAAATCCCTGAAATCGCCTGGATGCAACTGCGCGCGGGCGCAACCGGCATCACGTGCCAGAAGATCGGCGAGGCCGAGGCGATGGCGGCGGCGGGCATTCAGGACATCTTCCTGCCGTACAACATCATCGGCGCGGCCAAGTTGGAACGACTCGTGCGCCTGGCGCGCCGGGTGACGCTCAGCCTGACCGCCGACTCGGTGTACACCGTGCGCGGGCTTTCGGCGGCGGCGCAGGAGGGCGGCGTCACGTTGCCGGTGCTGGTGGAGTTCGACGGCGGCCTGCAACGCTGCGGCGTCCAGTCGCCGGCAGAGGCTGCCGAACTGGCCCTGGTCATCGCGCGCTCGCCCGGCCTGCACTTTGGCGGGCTGATGACCTATCCGAGCAACGCGCGCACCGATCCGTTCGTCCGCGAGACGAAGGCGTTGCTGAAGGTTGAGGGTGTGACGGTGAACTGCGTCAGCGGAGGGGGATCGCCGGAGATGTGGCATGCGCACACGCACGCCGAAGTGACCGAGCACCGCGCCGGCACCTACGTCTACGGCGACCGGCACATGCTGGAGTCCGGCGCGATGCAGATGGAGGACATTGCTTTCTCCGTCATCACCACCGTCGTCAGCCGCCCCACCGCCGGCCGGGGCATCCTCGACGGGGGCAGCAAGACGTTCTCGTCGGATTTATTAGGGCTGGAGGGACATGGCCTCATCCTAGAATACCCGGAGGCTCGCTTCTACGGGATGTCGGAGGAGCATGGGCACGTGGACTTCTCGCAGTGCCCGCGCAAGCCGGAGATCGGCGAGCGCGTGACGGTGATTCCCAATCACTGTTGTGTTGTCAGCAATCTGTTCAACCAGATCGTCGGTGTGCGCAACGGTAAAGTTGAGGTCTTTTGGCCCGTTACCGCGCGTGGAGCTTTGCAGTAAACTAAGAATCATGAATCATGAATCATGATTCGTTATAGGAGCTTGTATGAATACCCTGTACTTTGAGAAGATTTCGCAGTTCGACCGTTGCGCCGAACCGGTGACGGTGAGTATCCCTTTCGCGGTAGGAACGTTGACCGATCCGCAACATCTCGTTATCCGCGACGGCGACGCAGCGCTGCCGGTCCAGCATCGCGTGTTGGCGACGTGGCCCGACGGCAGCGTCAAGTGGCTGCTCGTGCACTTCCAGCCGGATTTGCCGGGCAATCGGGACAAGATGTTGACATTCGACGTCGATGAGACCCGCCAGGTTTCAGAAAACCTGACAGGTCTAGTTGTGACCGAGATGCCCGCCGGCATCCGCGTGGATACCGGCCCGCTGACGTTCCTTATCCCGAACGACGGCTTTCTGCCGGTGCGCGATGTGAAGCTGAACGGCGAATCGCTGTGGGACGCGACGCCGTTCAAGGGCTTCGCGCTGACTTATGACGGGCAAACTGTCGAAACGGCCTGCGGGCCTGTGGAGTTGGAAATCGAAGAGGCTGGCCCGTTGCGCGTAGTGATACTGGTTAAGGGGAAGCATCGCAAAGCAGATGGGACGCCATACCTCGACTTTCGCGGGCGCATCACGGCCTACGCCGGGAAGCCCTACATCGAAGTCGAGCACCAGTTCGTCCACGCAGAAGCGGCGGCGGAGTTATCGTTGGAAAGTCTGACACTCACCTTTCAAACAGAAGTACGTGTCGCGTCTCCGCATCTCGCGCTGGGGCAAGGCTATTATCGCACTGCGATCCAGGAATCCGATGATGCGCCGCTCGAGATGCTGATTGATACGGAGACAGTCCTCTATCAGGCCAACGAGCATTTCATCGACAGCTTTTACGGCGATTTCTGGGTCGACTGGCGCGACGAAACCGGCGGGGTGATGCTCTCCGTCTATCAGGCGCATCAGAATTTCCCCAAGAAACTTCGCGTAGCGAAAGACGGCATTGTGTGCAGCCTCTATCCCGATGACGCGCCACCCGCGCCGGTGATTCAAGGGATGGCGAAGACACATCGTGTCCAGTTGCACTTTCACGCGCCGGATGCGCCCCTCGCTGAAGGGAGCGTACGCAGTCTGCAATTCCAATTGCCCGACCGCCCGGCGCTGTCGCGAGGGTGGTTCCGCGCGAACAACCCCTGGCTCGAAACGTTCTTCCCCGAAAAATTACCCGACCGCCTGCTCACGTTCCTCAACCGGATTCACGATGGGCGGCCCAAGGCATTGGGAATGTTCCACTTCGGCGATGCGCCCGACGCGGGTTATACCAACCAGGGACGCGGGCATGGGCACAGTGTGTTCGTCAACAACGAATACGACCGCCCCCACGCTTGCGCGCTCTACTACGGTCTCACCGGGCAGCGCCGCGTGCTGGATTCAGCCCTCGTTTCGGCGCGACACTGGCTCGATGTGGATTTGTGCCACTACAGTCCCGATCCGCTGCTCCACGGTGGCCTAAAAATCCACACGCGCTACCACGTCACCGGCGGCGTCACGCCCTCGCACGAGTGGACGGAGGGGCTGCTCGATTATTACTTCTTCACCGGGCGGCGTGAGGCACTCGATGCGGCACGCTTGGTGGCGGAGAACATTCTGCGGCACCTGGATCGCCCGCACATGAAGACACCCGGCGCAACGTCAGTCCGTGAGGGTGGCTGGGCGCTGCGCGCGCTCGTGGGGATGTGGATTGGCACGGGCGAGGATCGTTGGCGCGACGAAGCGCGTAAGCTAGTGTCGATGTATCTCGATTGGTTCGACCGTTACGGTGCGTTGCTGGCGCCGTACACCAGTCACAGTATGCCACGTGTGCCGTTTATGATCTCCCTGACGGTGAATTCTTTCGCGCGTTATCTGCTCGTCGAGCCGGACAGCGAGCTGGCGGAGCGGGTGAAAGCGTTGATCGTCGGCACGGTGGATGATTTGCTGGCACACTGCCTGGGGCCGGACGGCGTAGCCTACTACAAGGAACTGCCATCGTTGCGACGCACCGCGCCCACCTATCACCTGCTGGAAGCGCTAACACATGCCTATCGCATCACCGGTGATGCGAAGTACCTCAAGATCGCCACGCGCCAATTCGCGGCAGCGGGAACGGAGACCGGCGCGCGGGATCGCCCGAAGTATGCCGACGACAGCGGCGCGGTGATCGACGGTGAGGGCCGGGGCCGTCCTTTTGCGGACAAGTATGCCTCCCTGCTTCTCTACGCGGGCGCGGCGACGCCGTTGGGGTTGTTGGACTGGTACGAATATCCGTACTGAGCCGTGATGCGTAATACGTCATTGACCATTCACGCATCACAATCTACGCATCACAACATCAAAATCTCGGAGGATATGACTATGCAAACTCGCGTTATCGTCGTCACTGGGGCGAGCACCGGTATCGGGGCCGCCACGGCTGAACTGTTTGCCCGCCAGGGCTGGGCTGTCGTGCTGGCGGCGCGTTCACAGGATAAATTGGAGAAGCTGGCAGCGAAGATTACCGCTGCCGGGGGCAAGGCGCTGGCGGTCCCTACCGATGTGACCGTCCAAAGCGACATCGACAACCTCGTGCAGAAAACGGTCGAGAAGTTTGGCCGGATCGACGTTTTGGTCAACAATGCAGGCGTTGGCATCTCCGGCACGTTGGATACGGTCGATCTGGAGAAGTTGAGATACGTTTTCGAGTTGAACGTATTCGCCGGGCTGGCCCTCTTGCAGGCTGTTGTGCCGGTGATGAAGGCGCAGCGCGACGGGGTGATCGTCAACGTCTCTTCCATTGTGGAATCAACCCCGGTGATCTATACGGCGGGGTACGGCGCGAGCAAGGCCGCTTTGTCGTATTTCTCGCAGTCAGCCGCGATTGAACTCGCCTCTTATGGGATCGACGTGATCAAATTCGTGCCCGGCAACACGGAGACCGAATTCGAGCACAACAAGATTCCAGCGGGACAGTTCGTATCGAAGGATGCCATGCTAAAGAAGGTGGGGGCTTTCGCGCCGGTCACATCTGAGGTGGCGGCGCAAAGCCTCTATGATGCGGTGATGAAGCGCCGCTTGGTGACTTATGTGGCGGCGCAAGACCGGCTCTTGTGCACGCTGATGCACGTGAGTCCCGTCACGAGCGTCAAGTTGTCGAAAATGGCGATCCAGCGCTACGTGCCTCTGGAAGGCATTCCGGCCAAGACGACGATTGGACAAGACCTGGCGAAAATCGGCGCCTTCGTTGCGGGCGTGGCCGTGCTGTTGGGATCTGTGTTTGGTTGGTTAGCGCATCGAAGGCGTCGGGATGCGTAAGCACTTCTATGGAGGCAATATGGCAAAGCTAAATCTTGGTTCACGTTGGGAATCTGAGTTGGCGGTGTACAAGGACCCGATCAGCGGGGCGACAGTACGCCAGTATACGAACTACAAAGGACATTCGAATCATTTCTACTTCACGTACCCCTGCTG
>Ga0209614_1000359_pt1 | contig 41574 bp, 46 predicted proteins | sample BlaSprsedimmetaG_FD_185484 | JGI IMG/M metagenome (GOLD analysis project Ga0209614, IMG submission 185484) | Hot spring sediment bacterial and archeal communities from California, USA to study Microbial Dark Matter (Phase II) - Blank Spring... ...
CGAACAGCACGCCCGCCAAAGCCACCGCAACGCCCACGGGCGCGAAATCGAACATGCCGAAATGCCCCGGCCCCGCCTCGGCGCGAAAGCCCGAGACGATCAGGTTCGGCGGCGTGCCCACCAGCGTCGTCATCCCGCCCAGGATCGTCCCGAAGGCCAGCGGCATCAGAACCTGTCCCGGCGTCAGGTCCAGCCGCCCGGCAAGCTGCACCGCGACCGGCATCAGCAGCGCCATGGCGCCGACATTGTTCATGAACCCCGACAGCGCAGCACCCAGCCCCATCAGCGCGGCCATGCTGGCCAGTCGCCCGGCCTCGCGCGGCAGAACGCTGCGCGCCAGCCAGTCCACCGCACCGGTGGTCTGCAGCCCGTGGCTCAGCACCAGAACGCAGGCCACCGTGATCACCGCCGGGTGGCCGAATCCCGCAAAGGCGTCCGCGGCCGGAACGACGCCCGCGACGACACAGGCCAGAAGTGCCGCCAGCGCCACCACGTCATGGCGATAGCGCCCCCACAGGAACGCCGCCAGCGTGGCGCCAAGGATTACGAAGATCAGGAACTGGTCGGCGCTCACGGCCCTCTCCATCCGGTCCTTGCCCGAGGGGACCAGATCGGCGGTCCGGCTGCAATCGTCCTTTCGCCGCGTGCCTCAGATGATCGCGTGCCGCACCCGGGCCGAGACCCATTCGCTGACCACGACGGTCGCCAGGATCACCAGGATGATCAGCGTGACCTGCGGCCAGGCCAGCACGTTCAGGCTGGCCTGAAGCTGCGCCCCGATGCCGCCCGCGCCCACCAGCCCGAGGATCGCGCTTTCGCGGATATTGATATCCCAGCGGAACACCGAGATGCCGTAGAAGCTGGGCAGCACCTGCGGCACGATCCCGTAATTCAGGATCTGCGCCTTGGTCGCCCCGGTGGCGGTGATCGCCTCGATCTGGGCGATATCCGTCTCCTCGATCGCCTCGTAAAGCAGCTTGCCGATGAAGCCGACCGAGCGGAATCCGATGGCAAGGATCCCCGCAAGGATCCCGGGGCCCAGGATCGACACCAGCAGCAGCGCCCAGATCAGCGAGTTGATCGAGCGGCTGGCCACGATGCAGAACAGCGCCGCGGGCCGCAGGATCATCCGCGAGGGCGTGGTGTTCGAGGCCGCCAGGAAGGCCAGCGGAACCGCCAGCACGATGCCCAGCAGCGTGCCCAGCGTGGCGATGTTGATCGTGTCCCAAAGCGGCTGCCAAAGCCTGTCCATATAGGACCAGCGCGGCGGCCAGGCGCGGCTGGCCAGATCGGCCGCGGCATGGGGCGCGTCGTAGACGAAGACCCACATCGTGCGTTCCGTCATGATGTTCCAGCACCAGACGAACAGCGCGACCAGCCCCAGCCATCCGGCATAGATCGCCAGCCGGCCAAGAAGGGTGCGGTGGTGCCAGACGGGACGTTCGGCGACGGGAATGTCGGTCACGCTCATTGCACCCACCTGCGCAGATAGCCCGAGGAATATTCCGAGATCATCACGATGGCGATGATGATGAGCAGCACCGCCCCCGCGCTGTCGTATTCATAGCGGTTCAGCGCGGTATTCAGCGTCGCCCCGATCCCGCCCGCGCCGACGATGCCGATCACGGCGGATTCGCGGAAATTGATGTCGAGCCGGTAAAGCGACAGCCCGATCAGTCGCGGCATGACCTGCGGCTGGATCGCGTAGTTGATCAACTGGAACCACGAGGCGCCGGTAGCCCGGATCGCCTCGGCTTGGGATTCGTCGATATCCTCGATATCCTCGGCCAGCAGCTTGCCGATGAAGCCGATGGTGGCAAAGGTCAGCGTCAGGAACCCCGCAAAGGCGCCGAAGCCGAACAGCGCCACGAAGAAGATCGCGACGATGATTTCCTGCAACGCGCGGGAAACGGCGATGATCCCGCGGCAGATCGCATAGATCCAGCCCGGGGCGACATTGCGCGCCGCGCCGATGCCGATGGGAATCGAGACAAGAACACCGACCACGGTCGAGGTCAGCGTCATCGTCAGGCTCTCGATCAGCCCGGTAGAGATGTCGCGCCAGCGGGTGGTGAAATCGGGCTGAAGGAACCCCGCGATGAAGCGCTGGCCGCGCTCCATCCCGACCATGACGCGCTGCCAGTTCACCTCGATGGTCCCAAGGGCCAGCACCAGCCAGACCAGCGCCCCGATGGCAAGCGCATAGCGCCAGAAGCGCGACTTGATCATCTGCGGCGGGCGTTTCCACCGCGTCGGATAGGGGCCCGGAGACACGGGGGCGGCGGTCTCGGTCACAGCGCCCTCATCATCTTCATGGCCTCGTCGCGCTGTTCGGCCTCGGCGGCCTCGTCCTCGGCGGCGGCCTGGCGCATTGCGGTCCAGTCCTCCTCGCCATAGATCTGGGTCAGGACCGCCTCGGTCAGCCCCTTTGCCGGACCGTCGAAGACCACCCGGCCCGCCTGCAACCCGATGATCCGGTCGGCGAATTGCTGGGCCAGGACCACGTCATGGATGTTGATGATCGCGGGCAGGCCGCTTTCGCGGCAGATCTCGACGATCAGCCGCATGATCTGGCGGCTTGTCTTGGGGTCGAGGCTCGCGGTGGGTTCATCCACCAGCAGCAGCTCGGGATCCTGTTCCAGCGCCCGGGCGATGCCCACCCGCTGGCGCTGCCCGCCCGACAGCGCATCGGCGCGCTTGTCGGCATGGGCCGACAGGCCGACGCGATCGAGCAGGCGAAACGCCTTGGCAATGTCCTCACCCGGGAAGCGGCGGGTGAAGCTGCGCCAGAACGGCACGTAGCCCAGCCGCCCGGACAGCACGTTCTCCATGACCGTCAGCCGTTCGACGAGGGCGTATTCCTGAAAGATCATCCCGATCCGCCGCCGCGCCCGGCGCAGTTCGCCCGCGCGCAGGCGCGTGATGTCCAGATCGTTCAGCCGCACCGTCCCCTCGGTCGGCTCCACCAGCCGGTTGACACAGCGGATCAGCGTGGACTTGCCCGCGCCCGACGGCCCGATCAGCCCCACGACCTGCCCCTTTGGCACGGTAAAGCTGACATCGGTCAGCGCCTTGTCGCCGGTCTTGTAGACCTTGGTCAGCTTGTCGATGGTCAGCATGGGGCCTCCGTTCGGGACAGGGAAAACGGCAGGCGAGGGACGCCTGCCATGCGCATGTTAACAACGGTTCAGTTACAGGTGCGATTGATGCCGGTCGCGGCATCGATCTCGCGCAGCACCGACCGGTGTTCCTGAAAGGTGATGGGCATGAACTCATCCATGTCGAAGAGAGCGCAAGCAGCCCCGTGCGCCACACCGGCATGCATGGCCGGCGCTGCCACCGAAGTCACGCAGGTCTTCATCATGGCCGCTCTCCCTGACCGGGCGGGCGGGAATGTCCCGCCGGCACGACGCCTCGGCCGGGACGCACAGCCCCGGTCCGTGACATTCCTGCTGTCAGTTACAGGTGTATTGCACGCCCATGGCGGCATCAATCTCGCGGATCACCGACCAGTTGTCCTTGAAGGTGATCGGGATGAACTGCGCCTCGCCCGAGCGCTCGAACTCGGCCTGCAGCGTTGTGCCTTCCCAATCGAAGCTGAAGAACGCCTCGCGCACCTTTTCCTGAAGGTCGGGATGCAGGTTGTAGACCGTGCCGTAGCCGGTGGTGGGGAAGGTGTCGGACTGGTAGATCACGACCAGTTGATCCTCGGTAATCACACCACGGTCGAGCATCCGCGTCTTCACCGAGTTGGCAATGGCGGCGGCATCGTAATCCTTGTTCGCGACGCCAAGGATCGAGTTGTCATGCGCGCCCGAGAAGGCCGGGGTGAAATCGGCGCCGGCTTCCATGCCATATTGCGCCGCCAGCAGCGCCGAAGGAGCCTTGAACCCCGAGTTGGAGGTCTCGGAGGTGAAGGCCATGGTGCGGCCCTTGATGTCCTCGACCTTCTCGATGCCCGAACCGGGATAGGTGATGAACTCCATCTCGTAGCCGAAGCTGCCATCGGCGGCGGCCATCATGGCAAAGGGACGGAAACCCGCACAGGCCACCGCCAGCGGGTTCGAGCCGGTGTTGAAGCCCGCCACATGCAGACGGCCCGCGCGCATAGCCTCGATCTGGGCGGCGTTCGACTGGACCGGGAAGAACTGTACCGGCTTGCCGGTCACGGCCTCCATATGGGTCAGGAAATCCGACCACGCTTCGGCATAGACGGACGGGTCCTCGACCGGCGTGTAGGCGAAGATCAGGACCGAGGGGTCAATCCACTCGGCGGCATCCTCGGGGATGTCGGCGATCAGGTCGCCATCGGCATCGGAGAAGCGCGCATCAAGCTGGAAGGCGGCGGCGGGCAGCGCCAGCACGGCGGACAGGGCGACGGTCGAGAAGAGACGTGCGATCATTGGACAAGACCTCGGAATTGGAAGCGACCGCCCGGCGGGTAGTCTGGCCATGTGAAGATCCCCTGACGGTTCTGTTAACTTTTTATGACAGACGCCACCCGATTCGTCCGGGCTATTCGATCGGGGCGATGTCAAGCTGGATGAGCGCATACCAGTCCGCCGCGGCCCGGATTTCCTCGTCGGTCATCTCTGCGGCGATTTCCGACATGATCGCGTGACGGCGCTTGCCGCTGCGGAACGCCTTGAGCTGGGTGTCGGTATAGATGTTGACCTCGCCCGCAAGGTTCGGCGCATTCAGCGCGACCGAGATGCCATCGACCCCGTGACAGGACACGCAGGCAACCGGCGCATCGGCGGCGCTGACGCCTTCGGGCAGGGTTGCCGTGGCGACATGCGCGGCATACCAGGCCGCCACGTCGGAAATCTGCTGCGCCGACAGGCTCGTGGACACGACCGACATGATCTCGTGCTCCCGCGCGCCGGTCTTGAAGGCCATCAGCTGGGCCTCGATATAGTCCTTCGGCTCGCCGCCGATATGGGGCGCGATCGGGACCTGCGCATAGCCGTCCAGCCCATGACAGGTCCGGCACATGTTCGCGACCTGCCGTCCGGCCTACGGATCCTCGGCCAGGACAGGGCCGCCCCCGGCGAGCGCAAGCCCGCCGAGGACGAAAAGCACCGAAAGCCGCATTACTCGGCCGGTGCCGGGTTGCAGGCGATGCGCCAGATCGCGCCCGCGAAGTCGTCGGAGACCAGCATCGAACCATCGGGCGGGAAGACGATGTCCATCGGACGTCCGCGGTATTCGCCCGTCTCATCGTTCAGCCAGCCATCGGCAAAGACCTCGGTCCCGGCGGCGTTGCCGTCTTCGTCCAGCGTGGTGAACATCACCCGGGCGCCGACCGGCGTGGTGCGGTTCCACGACCCGTGCTGCGCCGAGAAGATGCCGCCGCGATACTTCTCGGGGAAGGAATTGCCCCGGTAGAAGCTCATGCCCGGATCCGCGGCGTGAGCCGGTTCAACTCGCCCGGCGGGATGTCGTCGCCCATCCCGTCGACCTGGTTGTCGGTGAACCACAGATCGCCATTCGCCGGGTCGAAGTCATGGCCGACCGAATTGCGGATGCCGCGGGTATAGACCTCGCGGCCCGATCCGTCGGTATTGATCCGGATGATGCCGCCGATGCCGATCTGGTCATACATCTCGTGCTTGTCGACCGGCTGCACGTTGTAGGGCTGGCCGAGCGAGATATAAAGCTTGCCATCCGGCCCCACGCGGCAGACCCGGGCGGTGTGGTTGAAGCTTTCCTCCTCGGGCGGGACCAGTTCGCCCTGCGCCACCACGACGCCCACGGCCGGGTCCGGACCCTCGAAGAAGAACTCCGCCGCCGGGAAGACGAGAACGCGGTTGCGTTCCGCGATGTACAGAAACCCGTCGCGCGAGAAGCACGGCCCGTTGGGGATGTCGAAGGTGATCGAGGGGGCGAAATCCATGACCTGATCGGCCACGCGGTCACGGTCGCGGTCGACCACCGACCAGACCTTGTCCCTGCGCGTGCCGACGAAGACGACCGTTCCCTGCGGCGCCACCGCCATCGAGCGGGCATCGGGCACGACCGCGTAAAGGCCGATCTCGAAGCCCTCGGGCACGTTGATATGCGGAACAATGGCGTTAAGCGCCGCGGCCCTGTCTCCTTCCTGGTCGACGAAGGTAAAGGTCGCATCCGTGCGCTGCATGTTCGTCAGCCTGTCCATGTTGTCCTGCGCCGCAAGCGGCAATGCCATCACGGTGCCGAGCAACAGCCCGGCCAACACGCGTTTCCTGAGCATTCGTTTCCTCCCTGTATCGGCGAATCCCGTGCGACGGGAACCCTCATGTCGCTCCTCCTGCGACATCCTATCCTTTGGACCCGGCTTGAGTTTCTTGTCAATTATTTTATTTTAAACAATGACTTGGATAGATTGCAGGAACAACAAGACAGTCGCCGGAAGGCTTGCCCCCGGACGAAACGGCGATGCGCCGTCCTCCACCGCACGACACCCCGACACGAGCCTCCCTCGTTCCGCCCCTGTCAGCGGGCCAGCCTCGTGCAGTATCTCCGAAAACGGCTCTCCCGCCTTCGCCTCCTTTGGGCCGACAGGTTGGATCAATGCGGCATTGTCCGTGGTAGTAGCTTGCTACTGCATCCGCGCGCGGCATCACTCCGCGAAGTTCAGCGCGGGCCTGTCGGCCTCCGAGCGGTCGATCCGGTAGCGCGGCCCACCTGCCGGGCGCAGATCGTCAAACGCGACGAACCGCTCGCGCCCATCGGCCCAACGCCGGATCCAGCCCAGTTGTGGTCCGTCGAGGTCATGGCGCGCCTCGTCCGACCATGGCGCGGTCCAGAACAGCACGGGATCGAAGCCGACGCCGCGCCCGGCTGCGTCATAGTCGATGGACAGAAGCCTGGGCTCGCCGCCGGGACCGGGCGGGCCATAGCTGCGTCGCTGATGCGCGGGAAAGGCGACGGTGACGAAGCCGGGCGCGCTGTCCTGTGCGCCGTTATGGGCAAAGACGCCGATATCCACGCGCGCATGGCGGCGGCTGTCATACTCGTCGCCGCCGCCGGGCGCGGGCAGCGTCCAGGGATCGTGCCAGTCGATGACGATCCGCGCGCGCCGCCCCTCGGGGTCGAGCGGTTCGATCCGCACCCGCCCGGGATCGCCCGCCAGAAGCCGCCAGTCGAAGCGCAGCGGGCGGCCGTTCGGATCCGCGGTCTCCTCGGCGCTGAGGATCATCTCGCGCTGCCAGTCGAAATCCCGCCAGATCCGGGCAATCGCCGATGGCGTGTCGAACAGCCGCTCATCCAGCCCCGCCAGCCCCGCCTCCTGCCGGAATCCCTCGTCGATCACGCGCAGCCGGACCATCGGCGGGATCTCGTCCGCCCGCATCCCGGCGGCCTGGGCCACCATCCGTCCGATCCGGATCTGGCCGGGTTCGAAGGCGGCGGGATGGGCGCGGCCCGACAGGTACTCCTCACGACCGCCGACCGTGGCGAGGTTGCGGCGCAGGATCATCTGGACCGCGGGCGCCACAAGCCCGTGATCACGCAACGCGGCCATCGTGTCGGCGGGAAAGGCGGCCAGCGTCATCGCGATGGCGATCAGGAACCGCCGGTCTGATCCGGACGAGCCCTGGCTGGTGATCGTGTAGGGCCAGTTCGCGGGAAACAGGTCCTCCGCATCATGGTCGCGATGCTCGGGATAGATGTAGATCGCGTTGCGCTGGTAAAGCTCCGCGGCAAGCTGCGGCCCCATCGGTCGGGTCATGGCAAGGCGCACAAGGCTGCGCGGGGCCGGTCCGGCGGTCACCGCTGTCGAGGAATTGCCCAGCACGATCGCGGGCAGATGAATCTGGCCCGCCAGACCGTAATCGCGCCCCGCCTCGACCAGTTCGGGCGCATAGACCAGCCGCGCGAGGCGCGGGAACAGGTCCGCGTCCAGCGGCGCATGGCCCCGGTCGCGGTTGTCGTAAAGGATGCCCGCAAAGCCGTTGATCCCGCCCTGCCCCGCCAGATGGCGCAGCAACCGCGCGCCGTCCTCTGTATTGCGCTCGCCGACGATGGGCCGGCTCCGGTCCTCGGCGGGCGGCACCAAACCGGGGGCGGCCCAGAGCCCCGGCGCGATCTCGACCAGATCGGCGCTGGACAGGGTCACCTCTCCGGCAGCCGCCGCCAGCGGAAGCAGCAGCGCCACAAGGGCAAGGCGAAGAAACCGGAGAAGGTCGCGCATGGCCCGATCCTGACCCGGCGCGTCGCTTTCGTCCAGCGCAGGCTTCAGGTCATGCGGATCACGTCCTTGTCGATGGCCAGCATGTAGCCCCGTCGGGCGACGTTCTTGATAAGGAGTTCGCTGACCATCTGGTTGCCCAGCGCATCGCGCAGCCGCTTGATCCGGGTGGCGCCGGCGGCCTCGTCGCAATCCTCGGCACGGCGGCCCGAGATCGTCGCCTCGATCTCGGCGCCCGACAGCATGTCGTCATCCATCCGCGCCTCGGCCAGCACCGACAGCGTCTCGATCGCGGCGGGCGTCAGCTTGAAGGCCATGCCGTTCAGAATCACCGTATTCTCGGCCCGGTTGACGGTCAGCGACGAGACGCGGATCCCCGCTCGCTCGATCTCGGACATCCGCCGGTTCAGGGTGATGATGGTCAGCAGGAACACCAGCGCCGCGATCAGCAGCGCGGTGGAAAAGACCAGCAGCACGAAGATCACCACCCGGTAGGAGGTCAGCACATCCGCGAATGCGGTACCCGACTGGGCGAGGATCTCCAGCAACTTGATCTCGGCGCCCGAGGTCAGGTCGTCATTCTCGACGAAGATGCGCTCGACCCGGATGTTGAAAGCGTCGGCATCGGGCAGGCTGAAGAACAGAACCCCCGCCGCGATCAGCAGGATCGCGACGATGGCAACCATGCCCGCAACGACCAGCCGCCCGGCCTGAAGCGGGCGGGCGGGCGCCTCGGCGTCGCTATCCGCAGGGGCGCGCACCATGTGGCCTCAGAAGCGCAGGAAGAACTGCCCGGCGCTTGCCTTGCGCTCGGCCAGCCCGTCCGCGCCGAAGATCGACATCACGTTCAGCAATTGCCAGCCGTTGCGCCCGATCCGGCGGTCGATCTCGCGCGCGGCATCGCCCCGGCTGCCGCAGGCCGAGGCGGGCAGTTCGATCACGCCGTAATGCAGCCGCAGCGGGTGGTCCTGCTTGGCCTTGTAATCGGCATAGCACTGGGCCGAGGCGGCCCCCGCCATAAAGGTTGCCGCCAGCGCGGCCAGAATGAGGTGATGCGTTTTCATGCGGCCGAGCATGGGCCAGCGCGCCGCGCTATTCAATATCACCCATGGCGCAAGGGGCTTCGCGCCAGCGGTTATCCGATAACAGGGGGGCGTTATTGCCTGTCAGCGCGCCCCGGCCGGATGGTCGACCCATCGCAAGGCCGGACGGATCGCGTTCCCGCCGACTCGCCCCGGCGCCAACAGGAAAGGACCTCGACCATGCCCCGCTTCTTTCTCGCCCCGCTTCTGGCCGCCGCCGTCGCGCTGACCCCGATTGCCGCCGCGCCCGCCCGCGCCGCCGACGATCTGGCCAAGATCCTTCTGGGCGCCGCGGCGGTCTACGTCATCGTCGACAAGCTGGAGAGCAACCGCCGCGCCGTGAACCGGGTCGAGAAGAACCGGGTCGAAAAGAACGGGGCCGCAGGCTGGCAGTCCCCGCGCGGCTACAACCGCTACCGGGCGATCCCCGCAAGCTGCGTGCGCACGATCAACACCCGCCGCGGGTCCGAGCGCGTCGTCACCGAACGCTGCCTGCGCAACGAAGGCATCCGCCGCCTGCCCGAACGCTGCGAGATCCCGGTGCGCGGCAACCGTGGCAACGTCGATGCCTACAGGCTGAGCTGCCTGCAGGATGCCGGTTACCGGGTCGAGGGCCGGCGCCGCTGAAGCGACGGTTCGAGCAGGGCGCGGGGGGTTGAGGCCCCGCGCCGGGGGGCGGAGGGACGAGCAGCCTCCGCCCCCTTTTCGTGTTGCGGCCGGGCGCGAAGGGCGCTTGTGTCATCCCATGACCCGCGCCACGCCCCGACCGCCCCCCGATTTCTCGCTGGAAACCGATGCCCTTGCCCGAGGCGCCCGCATCGTCGTGGGCGTGGACGAGGTCGGGCGCGGCCCGCTGGCAGGCCCCGTCACGGCGGCGGCGGTGCGGCTGGACCCGGCCGCGATCCCGCCCGGGCTGGACGATTCCAAGCGGCTGACTCCCGCCCGCCGCGCCGCGCTTGCAAGGGCACTGATGGACTGCGCCGAGGTCAGCATCGCCCATGCCAGCGTTGCCGAGATCGACGCACTGAACATCCTGCGCGCCAGCCATCTGGCGATGTGCCGCGCCATCGCCGGGCTGCCCGCGCCGCCGGATCTGGCGCTGGTTGACGGCAACCTCCTGCCCGTCGACCTGCCCTGCCCGGGCCTAGCCATCGTCAAGGGCGATGCGCGCAGCCTGTCGATCGCGGCCGCCTCGATCATGGCGAAAGAGGCACGCGACAGGATCATGGTGGAGCTTGCGCAACACTTCCCCGGTTATGGCTGGGACAGGAACGCAGGCTATCCGACCAGGGCGCATGTCCAGGCGCTCCGAGATATTGGGGTCAGCCCACACCATAGGCGTTCGTTCGCGCCAGTGCACAATATATTGTATCAAGAAAATTCCGTAAGTAGCTGATTCAAAAAGGATTTGACGGCGAATTGGGTTTGAATCAAAGTCACCGCCAAGCGGCGACGCCCGCAACAAGGGCGCGCCAAAAGAGGCAGTGACACGAGATGACCAAGGTGAAAGAGGCGGGGACGCTCCCGCTCAACACAATTCTTGCGGGCGATTGCATCGAGGCGATGAACGGCCTGCCCGAGGCCAGCATCGACCTGATCTTTGCCGACCCGCCCTATAACCTGCAATTGCGGGGCGATCTGCGTCGGCCCGACAATTCCCGCGTCGATGCGGTCAACGATCACTGGGACCAGTTCGACAGCTTCGCCGCCTATGACCGCTTCACCCGCGACTGGCTGGCCGCCGCGCGCCGCCTGCTCAAGCCCAATGGCGCGATCTGGGTGATCGGCAGCTATCACAACATCTTCCGACTGGGCGCCGAGTTGCAGAACCAGGGCTTCTGGCTGTTGAACGACGTGGTCTGGCGCAAGTCGAACCCGATGCCGAATTTCAAGGGCAAGCGGCTGACCAACGCCCACGAGACGCTGATCTGGGCGTCGAAATCCGAGGGCGCGAAATACACCTTCAACTACGAGGCGCTGAAATCGCTGAACGAGGGCGTGCAGATGCGCAGCGACTGGGTGCTGCCGATCTGCACCGGGCATGAACGGCTGAAGGACGCCAATGGCGACAAGGCGCATCCCACGCAGAAGCCCGAGGCGCTTCTGCATCGCGTGCTGCTGGCCACGACCAATCCCGGCGATGTGGTGCTGGACCCGTTCTTCGGCACCGGCACCACGGGGGCCGTTGCCAAGATGCTGGGCCGCGACTTCATCGGGATCGAGCGCGAGGAAAGCTATCGCAAGGTGGCCCAGGCGCGGCTGGCACGCGTGCGCAAATATGACCGCGAGGCGCTGATCGTCTCGACATCGCGCCGGGCCGAGCCGCGGGTGGCCTTCGGCGTGCTGGTCGAACGCGGGATGCTGCGCCCGGGCGAGGTGCTGGTCTCGCCCCGCGGCAAGACCGCCAAGGTGCGCGCCGACGGCACGCTGGTCGGCCCGGACGTGACCGGCTCTATCCACCAGGTCGGCGCGGCCTTCGAGGGCGCCCCCTCGTGCAATGGCTGGACCTACTGGCACTACCGCCGCGAGGGCCAGATGGTGCCCATCGACGTCCTGCGCCAGCAGATCCGCGCCGAGATGGCCGAGCGGCCGAACTAGACCCCATCGCTTACCGCCTGTGCCTGCGGCCTTCGGGCCGCTGTGCACAACCTTGCCCCGCCATTCCCGTGGCGGGGCTTTTTTTAGTCCGGACCGGGCCGGGGGTCTCGGAATCGGCACGGCACGCCCTAATCTCTCAACCAAAAGGAGGTGTCACATGCGACTTCTTGTGATCGGAGCAAGCAAGGGTATCGGGCTCGAGACCGTGCGCTACGCCCTGCAACGCGGACATGACGTGCGCGCCTTTGCGCGCAGCGCGGACCGGATCGGGATCGAGGATGACCGGCTGGAAAAGCTGACCGGCGACGCGCTGAACCCCGAGGACGTGGCGGCCGCGCTGAAGGGCGTGGATGCGGTGATCGTGGCGCTGGGCATTCCCAAGACGCTGGCCGGGATCACCGAACGCACCACGTTGTTTTCCGACGCGACGCGGGTTCTGCTGCCCGCGATGGCGGCGGCGGGGGTGCGGCGGCTTCTGGTCGTCACCGGCTTCGGTGCGGGCGACAGCAAGGACAGGATCAGCACGGTGGAGAAGATCCCGTTCAAGACGCTGCTCGGCCGGGCGTATGCCGACAAGGACGTGCAGGAGGAGATGATCCGCGCCTCGGATCTGGACTGGACCATCGCGCGGCCGGGCATCCTGATGAACCGCCCGCCCAGCCACGCCTACGAGGTGCTTGTCGAGCCCGAGACATGGCGCAACGGCCTGATCTCGCGCGGGGATGTCGCGCATTTCCTGGTCCATGCGGCCGAGGACGGCAGCCATGTCCACCAGGCGCCCGTCCTGATCCGCTAGACCCCGCTCGCCGCGTCAGTTGCAGCGCGCCATAGCGCCAGAACGGGTTCGATCTGTGCCAGACCCCGGCCGGCCCGCGCGCGCAAGCATCAGCCGTTCCGCGCGCCAGGCGGACGGCAGACCGGTCGCCAACACCCAAAGGAAATAGCGGAAGAACCCCTCGTTATAGCGCGCGGTCACGCTGTCGCGGAGCGTGCCGACATGGGGGTGGTGGACCAGCAGATGCCCGGTCCGGAAATGGCTGTAAAGCACGGTCGACAGCAGCAGATCGCCCAGCCAGCGTTCCAGACGGGTGCGCTGGTGCAGCAATTCATGCGAATGGACGATCCCCACCGTGCCCGAGATCACCCCCACCCCTAAGAACAGCGCGATGGTTTCAAACGGCGACAGATGATCGCTGCGGCTGACCCACCAGAGCATCCCGAAGATCGCGACGAACTGAAGCGGGAACCAGATCAGCGTGATCAGCCGATGCCAGAACAGGGCCTGTTCGGGCGTGTCAGGGTCCGGATTCGTCTCGTTCCGCCCCAGGATCGCGTCCAGCAGCGTGACCGAAACCCAGCCGTAAAGCGGCAGCAAGGCCAGCGCCCAGCCGCCGGAGGCCGCGCCCGGGATCGCCATCGGGATCATGCCCGGCGACATCCAGAACGGCAGGGCGGATTGCAGGGAGAAGGGGGGGGCCGTGTCGCTCATCGTGATCTTCCCATGATTGCGCGCGCCCGTTCCATCGCATCCATAGCGCGACGCCGCGGACCGGCTCAATCGCCACCGACGCTGCCGCGGGCAAGGTCGAACGCCTTGCGCATCACGGTCGGCAGGTCCGAGGGACGGAAATCGTGCCGCGCGACGAAAGCGCCGCGCCGGGGCGCGCAGTCTGCGGGCAGGTCGGCCACGCGCAGCGCAAGGCGCAGGTGGAAATGGGTGAAGGTGTGGCGCACCTCGGCCCCCGGATCGCGCCAATCGGCATCGGCCGGGGGGGCGCAAACAGGATCTGTTTCGGCCCAATCCGTGCCAGGCCAGCCCAGCATGCCGCCCAGAAGCCCGCTTTCCGGGCGGCGCTCCAGCAACCACGCGCCATCGGTCCGGCGGCCGATATAGGCAATGCCAAGCCGCGTAGGCTTCGGCGGCTTCGCCAGTTTGCGCGGCAGATCGGCCGCGATACCCTGCGCCCGCGCCGCACAGGGCGCGCGCAGCGGGCAGATGCCGCAGGCAGGCCGCTTGGGCGTGCAGATCGTCGCACCCAGATCCATCACCGCCTGGGCATGATCGCCGGGGCGCCGCGTCGGCGTCAGCCGGGCCGCCAGCGCCGTCAGTTCGGGCTTGGCGGTCGGCAGGGGCGTCTGCACCGCGAACAGCCGCGCCATGACCCGTTCCACATTGCCGTCCACCACCGTCTCGGCCCGGTCAAAGGCGATCGCGGCGATCGCGGCGGCGGTGTAGGGGCCGATACCGGGCAGGGCCAAGAGCCCCTCGCGGCTGTCGGGAAAGCGCCCGCCATGGTCCCGCGCCACGGCCCGCGCGCATTTCAGCAGGTTGCGCGCCCTCGCGTAGTATCCCAGCCCCGCCCATTCCCCCATGACCGCCGCATCCTCGGCTGCGGCCAGCGCCCCGACATCGGGCCAGCGCGCGGTGAAGCGGTGGAAATAGTCGCGCACGGCGGCCACGGTGGTCTGTTGCAGCATCACCTCGGACAGCCAGACCGCATAGGGGTCAGGCTGCACCCCCGCCGCCCGCACCGCGGGCCCCACCCGCCAGGGCAGGTCACGGGCATGCATGTCGTACCAGTCCAGCAAGGCCCGGCCAAGTTCCGCGTCACGCAATCTTTATGCCCCCGCCCCGGTCATTTGTCTGGCTGCCCGCCCTCCTGCCGCTTAAGCTGGGCGCAGGCAAGGGAAAGGATAGGCATGGCCAGGCCGGGCGACAGTCACAGCCGACGCAAGCGGGGGTTCGAGCCCGCGGCGACGCTGCTGGCCAAGCGCATCCGCAGCGCGGGCGAGAAACGCGGATTTGCCGTGTCGCGCGTGCTGACCCATTGGGCCGAGATCGTGGGCGAGGACACCGCCCGCATCGCCCGTCCGGTCGAGGTGAAATATGGCCGCGAAGGCTTCGGGGCGACGCTGACTGTATTGACGACCGGGGCCGTCGCGCCGCTGCTTGAGATGCAGAAGGATGCGATCCGCGAGAAGGTGAACGCCTGCTACGGCTACAACGCCATAGCGCGGATCCGGCTGACCCAGACCGCGCCCACGGGCTTTGCCGAAGGCCAGGCCCGGTTCGCGCCCGCCCCGAAACCAGCCCCCGCCCGGCCCGATCCGGCCATCGCGTCAGAAGCCGCCGCCCTGTCCGGCGACGTGCATGACGAGGGGTTGCGCGCAGCCCTTGCGGCACTTGGCCAAAACGTCCTATCCCGCCCGAAACGCTAGGGAGTCCCGTTCCATGATCCGCATCCTTTCGCTCTCGCTCGGCCTTGTGGCGCTGGCCGCCCTGGGCGGGCTGTGGCTGACCTCGGCGCCGAGCCAGGCGCCGGGCCTGTCGCTGACTCCGGTTCCGGCCGCCCATGCCGAGACGGCGCCGCAGATCGAGTCCTTCACGCTGGGCGATCCCGATGCGCCGATCAAGCTCGAGGAATTCGCCTCGTTCACCTGCGGGCATTGCGGCACTTTCCATGACGAGGTGTTCAAGCAGCTCAAGGCGGACTACATCGACACCGGCAAGGTGCATTTCACCTATCGCGAGGTCTACTGGGACCCCTACGCGATCTGGGCAGGGCTTCTGGCGCGGTGCGGGGGCGAGATGCGGTTCTTCGGGATCGTGTCCACGATCTACCAGAAGCAAAGCGACTGGATCGACCCCAAGGATCCCTCGAAAACCGCCGAGAGCCTGCGCCAGATCGGGCGGACCGCCGGGCTGGAGAATGACCAGATAGAGACCTGCCTGAGCGATGCGGCGCTGGCAACCGCGCTGCGCGACCATTCGGCCGAGACAACCGACAAGGCCGGGGTCAACGCGACGCCGTCGATCATGATCGACGGGCAGCTCTACAAGAACATGCGCTATCGTGACCTGAAGAAGATCCTCGACGACAAACTGGCAGGATAACCCATGGCGGCGCCGCTTGCCGGTCTGCGGGTCATAGAACTGGCCCGCATCCTGGCCGGTCCCTGGGCCGGTCAGATCCTGGCCGATATGGGCGCCGAGGTCATCAAGGTGGAATCGCCCGAGGGCGACGATACCCGCCGCTGGGGGCCGCCTTTCGTCGAACGCGAGGGCGACCGCTCGGCTGCCTATTTCCACGCCTGCAACCGGGGCAAGCGATCTGTCGCCTGCGATTTCCGCACGCCCGAGGGGCAGGCGCTGGTGCGCGATCTGGCCGCCGGGGCGGATGTAGTGATCGAGAACTTCAAGGTCGGCGGCCTTGCGAAATACGGGCTGGATTACCAGTCCCTGTCGCGGCTCGATCCGCGTCTGATCTACTGCTCGATCACCGGCTTCGGGCAGGACGGGCCCTATGCCCACCGGCCGGGCTATGATGCGATCATTCAGGGCATGTCGGGGCTGATGTCGATCACCGGCACGCCGGACGGCCAGCCACAGAAGGTGGGCGTGGCGGTGGCCGACATCTTCACCGGCGTCTATGCGGCAACCGCGATCCTGGCCGCGATCCACCAGCGGCAGGCGACAGGGCGCGGCCAGCAGATCGACATGGCGCTGCTTGATGTCGCCACGGCGATCACCGCGAACCAGGCGATGAACTACCTGACCACCGGGCAGGCGCCGCAGCGGCAGGGCAATGCCCATCCCAACCTCGCGCCCTACCAGGTCTTCGACTGCGCCGACGGGCATATCATCATCGCGGTCGGCAATGACGGGCAATTCGCGCGGCTTTGCGTGCTGCTGGGTCTGCCCGGTCTGGCGACCGACCCGCGCTTTTCCAGCAATGCCGACCGCGTGAGCAATCGCGAGGCGCTGGCCGCAGGACTGACCGCGGCGACCCGCGGCTTTGCCAGGGACGATCTTCTGGCCGCCTGCGAGGGCGAAGGCGTGCCCGCCGGGCCGATCAACGACATGGCCCAGGTTTTCGCCGATCCGCAGATCCTTCACCGCGGGCTGGTGGCCCCGCGCGACGGGGTGCCCGCTCTGCGCACGCCCATCGTGTTTTCCGATGCGGAACTGGCACTGGACCGCGCCGCGCCGAAACTGGACGCGGATGGCGCGGCGATCCGGCAGGAACTCAGCCGCCGCCAAGCCCCAGCTGATTGAACGCCGTCTCCATCCCGGCCCAATCCGCGATGTCCAGCCGCACCGGAACGGTCAGCACCTTCTGCCGGAACCCGGACGGCAGACGCACCGCGTCCTTTTCCGTGGTCACCAGTTGCGCCCCGATCAGCCTTGCCTCGGTTTCCAGCCTTGTCATCAGCGCGGGCGTCAACGGCTGGTGATCCTCCAGCGCCTCGGCCCGCATCAGCCGCGCGCCCAGCGCCTCGACCGTGGCAAAGAACTTCTCGGGATGGCCGATGCCGGCAAAGGCCAGCACGCGCAGCCCCGCCCAGTCCATGCCGGTTTCCAGCGGTCGCAGCGCGCCGGTCAGATGGGGCACGGCCAACCGCTGGCCCCAGACGGACGCGAAATGGCGCTGGGCCGGGGCCGGGCCGATCGACAGCACCAGATCGGCGCGCGCAAGACCCGCGGTCACCGGCTCGCGCAGCGGTCCCGCGGGGATCACCCGCCCGTTGCCGAACCCCTTGGCGGCATCGACCACGACTATGGACAGGTCCTTGGCCAGCGCCGGGTTCTGGAACCCGTCATCCATCACGATCGCCTGCGCCCCGGCCACCACCGCCGCGCGCGCGCCCGCAGCCCGGTCCCGCGCGACCCAGACCGGCGCAAAGGCCGCCAGCAAGAGCGGCTCGTCACCGACCTCCGCGGCGCTGTGACCGCGTTCCTCGACCCTGACCGGGCCTTCCAGCCGCCCGCCATGGCCGCGGCTGACCACATGCGCCGCCACCCCGCGCGCCGCCAGCCGCTGCACCAGCGCGATCACCGTGGGCGTCTTGCCGGTGCCGCCCGCATTGATGTTGCCCACGCAGATCACCGGCACACCGACCCGTTCGGGCAACCCGCGCCGCAGCCGCCGCGCCGTGCCCAGCGCGTAAAGCGCGCCCAGCGGTGCCAGCGCACGGGCCGCAATCCCCGGCCTCTCGGGCGGGTTGAACCAGAAACCCGGCGGCCGCATCAGCCTGCCTCCGCCAGGGCAAGCGCCTCGATCATCCGGCGCATCACGCGCTCGGTCGCCGCCGACCCCTCGGTCGAGACCTCCCAGGCGGCGCGGGCCATCTCGGCGGCGCGGTCGGGCGACAGAAGATCGGCCACCGCATCGGCGAGACTCTGCTCGTCCCGCACCAGCCGCGCGGCCCTGGCCCCGGAAAGCCAGCGGTAATGCGTCGCGTGCGCGTCAGTGGCCGGGCCATGCACGATGGCCGAGCCCAGCGCCGCGGCATGGTAGGGATCGGGGCCGGGTGCCCCCGCCAGCGTGCCGCCGATGAAGGTCAGCGGCGCAAGCCGCAGCCAGAGCCCCAGCTCGCCCTCGGTATCGGCGACATAGATCTGCGTTTCGGTCTCGGGCTCCTCGTCCTCGGAGCGCAGCGATACCTCCCACCCCTCGCCCCGCAGCCGCCCGGCCAGCGCCGGTCCCCTTGCGGGATCGTCCGGCACGAGCAGCAGCAACAGCCGGTGCGCCTGCCGGATCGCGCGGGAATGGGCCGCGACGACGACCGCCTCTTCCTCGGGCCGGATGCAGGCGGCCAGCCAGGCGGGGCGCGCCCCCATCATCCGGGCCAGGACCTCGCGTTCGGTTTCGCTGCAGCGCAGCACCGCACTGCCCTCGGACAGCGGACCGCAGGGGATCAACTGGACCGAAGGTGCGCCCAGCGCGCGCAACTGATCGGCACAGGCCCGGCTTTGTGCATAGATGCGATCAAAACGGCGCAGCATCCGCCGCGTCACACCGCCACCCAGCCGCCAGCGGCCGCGCCAGTTTTCCGGCAGGTCGCGGGCAATCAGGAACAGCGCAGCGCCGCGGGCATGGGCTTGGGCCAAGGCGGCCATCGGCAGGGTCTGGGGGTAGAAGACGGCGATATCCGGCCGCCAGTCCGCCACGAACTCGGCCGCGGCGCGCTGGCTGTCGCGCGGAGCGACGGCAAGATGCAGCGCGCCCGGGCGAAGTAGCCCGCCGGTCCAGTCAGGCAGGCCATCCTCGCCGGTCACCAGGACCGCAAGATCCGGACGTTCGGAGTTCAGCATGCGGATCAGTTCGGCGGCGGCAGGCCGTTCCGCAGGTGGCGGCGCATGCAGCCAGACCACCGGGCCATCGGGCCGCGTCCCCGGATCCTGCCCCCCGCCCGCCATCCGCGCCACTTTCAGGTCCCGAGTTCCTCGGTCGGCCCGGCCTCGGCCTCTTCGTCGCGCAGGCGATGAATGTGGGCGATGAAATAGCGCATATGGGCATTGTCCACGGTGCGCTGGGCCTCGGCCTTCCAGGCCGCGTGGGCGCTGGCATAATCGGGGAACATGCCGACGATGTGAATGTCGTCGGTGTTGCGGAACACCGTCCGGCCGGGATCGACCAGTTCGCCGCCAAAGACCAGATGCAGGCGCTGGGTCATCGTCATCCCCCTTGGGTTCTGCCTTGCCGTCAGCCGCACTCTAGACCAAGCAAGGGAGCCGCGAAAGGGCGCATCGGGGCTCAGGCCAGCCGCGCGATTACCTCGTCATGCAGCGGCGGCGGCGCGGCGATCACCCCGCGCGAGATCGGGATCTCGGTGTTGAAGGCCAGCGCGGCGCCTGCACGATCGGTCACCCGCGCGCCCGCCTCGGTGGCGATCAGGCTGCCCGCCGCGGTGTCCCAGTCCCAGCTGTCCCGCAGCGTCAGCATCGCGTCGAACCGCCCCTCGGCCACCAGGCACAGCCGATAGGCCAGCGAGGCGCGCAGCGACCGGCGCAACCGTGGCGGCGGTCCCGCCCAGTGACAGGGGTCCAGCGCGGGCCGCGCGGTCAGCACCGCCGCGCCATCCAGCAGCGCCCGCCCGCTGGCCCGGATCGGCACGCCGTTCAGCGTGGCCCCGCCCCCGGCGGTTGCGGCGTAAAGCTTGTCCAGCATCGGCAGATAGACCGCAGCGGCCACCACCCGCCCCGCCGCGGTCACCGCCAGCGCATGGGCAAAGGACTTGTCGCCTTCCAGAAAGGCCCGGGTGCCGTCCAGCGGATCGACGACGAAGACGCGCTCGGCGCCCAGCCGCGCGGGGCCGTCCTCGGTTTCCTCGGACAGCCAGCCATAGCCCGGCCGCGCCGCCATCAGCCGCTCGCGCAGCATGGCGTCGATTTCCAGATCGGCCTCGGTCACGGGACCCTGATGGCCGGGCTTGTCCCAGACGCGCAGCTTGCGTCTCCAGTGGCGCTCGGCGATCCTCCCGGCGGCCTTGGCCGCCTCGATCAGCAGCGCAAGGTCAGTCGCCGGCAAGCGTCAGCCCCTCGACCAGCAGGCTCGGCACCCGATGCGACTTGTGATCCCGGGCGTCATTCGCCGGAACGATCCGGCGCAGCATGTCGGGCAGGCTGCCGGCGATGGTGCATTCGTTGACCGGCCAGGCGATCTGTCCGTTCTCGACCCAGAAGCCCGCAGCGCCCCGGGAATAGTCGCCCGTGGTCGGGTTGATCGTGCTGCCGATCATCGAGGTCACCACAAGCCCGGTGCCCATCTCGGCGATCAGGTCGTCGCGCGAGCGCGTGCCCGGCGTCAGCGTGACATTGCCCGAGGACGGCGACGGCGGCGAAGAGACGCCGCGCGCGGCATTCGCGGTGCTCTCCAGCCCCAGCTTGCGCGCCGTGCCCAGATCCAGCACCCACCCCGCCAGCACCCCGTCCGCGACCAGCGCGCGCCGCGCGGTCGCCAGCCCCTCGCCATCGAAGGGGCGCGAGCCTGCGATGCGCGGCCGGTGCGGTTCGGCGATCAGCGACAGCCCCGCGGGCAGCACCGCCTGCCCCATCAGATCCCGCGCCCAGGAGGCGCCGCGCACGATGGCGGTGCCGTTGATCGCCGACAGCAGATGCCCGATCAGCGAGGATGCCACCCGCTCGTCGAACAGCACCGGATAGGCGCCGGTCTTCGGCCGGCGGGGCGCGGCGCGTTCGATGGTGCGTTCCCCGGCGATGCGGCCGATTTCCTCGGGGCCGGGCAGATCGGCCTGGAAGACACGCGCCTCGTGGCACCAGTCGCGTTCCATGCCCGTGCCCTCGCCGCAGATCGCCACGCAGGATGTCGAGCGGATGGTCCGCTCATAGCCGCCCGCAAAGCCGTTCGTCGCGGCAAGGAACAGCCGCTGCCGGTCATAGCCCGCGCCCGCCGATTCGATCTGGGTGATGCCGGGGACGGCCCGCGCGGCCGCCTCGGCCCGGCGCGCATCCTCCTCCAGCATGGCGGGTTCGGGCTCGGGCGCGGGATCGGCCAGTTCCAGCGCGGCGATGTCGATTTCGCGGGCGATCTGGCCGGGATCAGCCAGCCCCACGGTCGGATCCTCGGGCGCCTCGCGCGCCATGGCGACGGCGCGTTCGGCCATCTCGGCCAGCGTCGCGGGCCGCGTGTCCGACGCGGAAACACAGGCCTGCCGCCGCCCGATCAGCACGCGCAGCCCGATCTCGGTGCTTTCGGCGCGCTCGGCCTGTTCCAGCCGCCCGCCGCGCACGTCGATGGACAGCGATGCCTCTGCAACCGCCAGCGCATCCGCCGCGTCGGCACCGGCCTTGATCGCGGCATCCAGCAGCGCGGCGGTCAGCGTTTCGATTGTGTCGGGCATCGGGCCTCCGGCGATGGAACTGGCGTTCAGGTAGGCCGCCCGCGCCCCCCGCGCAACCCTGCGCGAGGGGTCGGCGGCCGCGCTCAGCGCAGCCGCTGCCCGTTCGCCACCACCCGGCCGTCCGGCGTGACCTCGATCTGCGAGCTCAGCGTGTCGCCCTCGCCGGTGGGCCGGGCGAACATGCCCAGCATCATCCGCATGCCCATCGCCTGATCCGCCGGAACCAGCCCCATCGCCACCAGCCGGTCAAGCAGCGTGTTCCCCCCGTCAAGACGCAGCCCGATCCGGCCGGTGGGCCGGGGCATCCCGTCAAAGGTCACCTTGTCGGAATTGTCGAAGACGAAGGCCCCGTTGCCGGTCAGTTCGGCCCCGGCAAGGCTGAGCTTCAGGCCCTTGACGTTCAGCTCGTGCAGTTCGGCGGGCGCCTCTGACGACTGGGCGACCGCCGGATTGGTCAGGTCGGACAGCAGCCGCACCTTGCCCGAAAGGTCGATCACCAGCGTCGCCGGATCGCGCGGCAACTGGCCCGAGGGGTCGAACATGGCCCAGATGCCATCGCTGATCGTCAGCCCGGCAATCCGGGTCAGCAGCCCGAAATCGGAGGGCGCCGCGCTCCGGACCATGGGCATGCGAAAGCTGAACGCGCTGTCGTCTAAGGCAAGGTCGATCCGCGGCAGCGGCAGCGCCGAGCCGGAAATCCCGATCTGCCCCCTGGTCGAGCGCACGTCATACAGCATGCCGCCATCGGCCAGCGCGAAATCCAGCGTCCCGGGCCCAAGGGTTGCCGCGACATTCGTGCTTTCGCCCGCCTGCGTCATGTCCATTGCATAGGCCGTGCCGCCATGGGCGATCTTGCCGGTCGAGGCAAATCCCGCGGCCAGCATCGCCCCCAGGTCCGTGGTCTGCATGCCCGCCGGAACCGTGCTGGACGAGGACACGACCATATCGGTCATCTCGCCGCCCAGTTTGAAACGCGACCCGTCCTCGGGATTGGTCGCATTCATGTCCAGCCGCGCGGTGGTGGCGTTCAGGGTGCCGTCGATCCGCCCGGTCGCGCCCTCGGCCATCGTGTAGCCGCCGGAAATCCCCCGCGCCGACATCTCCATCGCCATGTCCATCGGCTCGCCATCGACGAGCATCTGGTCGAGGGCAAAGGACGCCTCTGGCGCGGCGAAATCATAGGCGATGGCACCGGCATTGCCGCGGGCGGTCATGCTCAGGTCGCGCTGGCGCAGCGTCATCTTCATCTCGACGCGCTCGCCCGCCTCGGAAGTCGTTGACACGACCAGCGGGTATTCCGGCGCAAGGCGGATCGACACCGACCCGTCGCGATTCTCGGTAAAGGCGATGTCGCCCATAGCACCCGAGGCCGAGCCGCTGGGGGCTTCCATCGCGATGGTCACGTCGCGGACGGTCAGGGTGTCGCCCGACTTCGTTTCGCTGCCGGAAATGGTCTGGCCCGACCTCTCGGCCAGCGCCTTCCACGAGGCCCAGACCTCGGCGGCGGTCAGATCGGCCGATGCCGGCGCGGCGATGGCCAGCACGGCGACGATAGCCCCGGCAGAGGCCGAGATGCGCAGCAGCATGTGTTCCCTTTCATCGCAGGATGTCAGGCCTGAATGTCGGTGCTGGGCCGGGGGGAGTCAACGCCACGTTGCTCTGGTCTGCCACCAGAGGCTGGGCTAGGACATGGCACACGGAATTGTGTCGGCGAGGAGGGGTGTCATGGGTGAATTGTCGGGCAGAAGCGTCCTGATCACAGGGGCCAGCCGCGGCATCGGCGCCGCCGCCGCACGCGCCTTTGCCGAAGCCGGGGCCAGGGTGGCGCTGGCCGCGCGCAGCGAACAGGCGATTGCCAGCATCGCGCGCGAGATCGGCAGCGGGGCGATCGCCCTGCCCTGCGACGTGGCCGATTTCGCACAGGTCGCGGACGCGGTGCGCGCCACGGTCCGGGCCTTCGGGCAGATCGACATCCTGGTGAACAACGCCGCCGTGATCGAGCCCATCGCGCGCTTGCAGGATGCCGATCCCGGCGAATGGGCGGCGGCAATCGACACCAACCTCAAGGGCGTCTTCCACGGCTTTCGCGCGGCGATGCCGGTGATGGCGGCAGCAGGCGGCGGCACGATCCTGACCATCGGCTCGGGTGCGGCCCATAACGCGATGGAGGGCTGGAGCGCCTATTGCACCGCCAAGGCCGGGGCCGCGATGCTGACCCGCTGCGCCGATCTCGAAGGCCGCGCACAGGGCATCCGGGCGATCAGCCTGTCGCCCGGCACGGTCGCGACCGACATGCAGCAGACGATCCGCGACAGCGGCGTGAACCCGGCCAGCCGTCTGGACTGGGCCGAGCATGTCCCCCCCGCCTGGCCCGCCCGCGCACTGGTCTGGATGTGCAGCGCGGATGCCGACGAGTTCCTGGGCCAGGAGGTGTCGCTGCGCGAACGCGCCATCCGCCGCCGCGCGGGGCTGCCCTCGTGATCGGGCTGGACAAGGACGGCGCGCGCTGGGTCGTGACCCTGAACCGGCCCGACAAGGCCAATTCGCTGACCCTCGCGATGCTGTGCGACCTGGACAACATCCTGTCCGACGCGGCGGGCGCGGGCATCGCGGCGCTGGTCATCACCGGCGCGGGCAAGGTGTTCAGCGCGGGCGCCGATCTGGACGAGGCGAAGGCGGGACTTGCCACCGATCCGGTCTGGGAAAGCGTCTCGGGCCGGATCGCGGCGCTGGATGCGCTGACGGTGGCGGCGCTGAACGGCACGCTGGCGGGCGGCGCCTTCGGCATGGCACTGGCCTGCGATCTGCGGCTGGCCGTGCCCGAGGCAAAGTTCTTCTATCCGGTGATGAAACTGGGCTTCCTGCCGCAACCGTCCGATCCCGGGCGGCTGGCGGCGCTGGTCGGCCCGGCGCGGGCCAAGCTGATCCTGATGGGCGGGGCAAGGGTCGGCGCCGACGAGGCGCTGGCCTTCGGGCTGGTCGACCGGCTGGTGCCGCAGGACGGTCTGATGGCCGCGGTGGACGACCTGGTGCAGGCCCCGCTGGCCGCGACGCCTGCGCATCGCGCTGCGATCAAGGCGATGTGCGAGGGGCGGCGGCCCTGATGCCGGGCCGGCCCCGGACGGGGACCGGCCCGCATTCGGTCCGTCGCCCGCGCGCTCAGGTGCGGACGAGTTTCTCGTAGGCGTCGACCATCTCGCGGGCCAGCGCGCCGACCTCGAAATTGTAATCGCCGATCTGACCCACCGGCGTCACCTCGGCGGCCGTCCCGGTCAGCCAGCATTGCTGGAAGCCTTCAAGCTCCTCGGGCATGATATGGCGCTCATGGACCTTGATCCGGCGGTCATGCAGCATCCCGATCACGGTCTGCCGCGTGATGCCGTTCAGGAAGCAGTCGGGTTTCGGCGTGTGCACCTCGCCATCCCTGACGAAGAAGATATTGGCCCCGGTCGCCTCGGCGACATAGCCGCGATAGTCGAACATCATCGCATCCGAACAGCCCTTGGCCTCGGCCGCGTGCTTGGACATGGTGCAGATCATGTAAAGGCCGGCGGCCTTGGCCTGGCTGGGCGCGGTCTCAGGGCTGGGGCGCCTCCATTTCGAGATGTCGAGCTTGGCGCCCTTCATCTTGGCATCGCCGTAATAGGCGCCCCATTCCCAGGCCGCGACCGCCATGCGCACCGGGTTGCGGCGCGAGGCGACGCCCATATCCTCGCCCGCGCCGCGCCAGGCAAGCGCGCGCACATAGGCGTCCGTCATGCCGTTGGCCTGCATCACCTGCGCCTTGGCCGCCTCGATCTCGTCGACGCTGTAGGGGATCTCGAAGTCGATCAGGTTGGCCGAGGTCCTCAGCCGCTCGGAATGCTCGCGCGACTTGAAGATCCGGCCGCCATAGGCACGCTCGCCCTCGAAGACCGACGAGGCATAATGCAGCGCATGGGTCAGCAGGTGCACATTGGCCTCGCGCCAGGGCACCAGTTTGCCATCCATCCAGATACAGCCGTCGCGGTCGTCATAGCCAGTCATGGCGCTTCCCTTTCGCTTGCCCGTTCGGGGCGGTTTTTCCTAATGTTGCGAAAATTAGGTCCGCTTCGGACATAATATTGCGTCAAATCCACGGCTCGCTACCAGTTGAGTCTTGGAAAGTCAACAAGGCTGACATAAGATCGCCTCGGAACGGTCAGCGGTGAAATCGGACAGGGGTGTGGGTATGTCACAGGGCGCATCCGCGGTTGCACAGAAGAGCGGCGAGAGCCTGCTGTTCCTGACCGACGACCAGATCCGCAAGGGGATCGAGGCGATGTTCTTCGCCTATCGCGGCTTCACCGCCGATCCCGACCGCATCCTCGACGAACATGGCTATGGCCGGGCGCACCACCGGGCGATCCACTTCATCCACCGCTCACCGGGCACCACGGTCAACAACCTTCTGTCGATCCTCGGCGTCACCAAGCAGTCGCTGAACCGCGTGCTGCGCGCGCTGGTCGAGGACGGGCTGGTCGAGGCCCGCATCGGTCACCGCGACAAGCGCGAGCGGCATCTCTACCTGACCGAGGCGGGGGCCGCGCTGGAACAGAAGCTGTCGAACGCCCAGCGCGAACGCATGCGCGCGGCCTATCGCGCGGCGGGGCCGGTGGCGGTCGCGGGCTTCCGGCGGGTGCTCGAGGCGATGATGGATCCCGAGATGCGGCGCCATTTCGACGGGTTGTCGGACAGTTCGCGATGACGTCCATGCCGGGCATTCACCTTCTCGTGGTCGATGACGATGCGCGGATCCGCGATCTGCTGCGCAAGTTCCTGCTGCGCAACGGCTTTCTGGTCAGTACGGCGCGCGATGCCGGGCATGCGCGGCGGCTGCTGGCGGGGCTCGACTTCGACCTGATCGTGCTGGACGTGATGATGCCGGGCGAGGACGGGGTTTCCTTCACCCGCTCGATCCGGGCCGACATCGCGACACCGATCCTGCTGTTGACGGCGCGGGGCGAAACCTCGGACCGGATCGCGGGACTCGAGGCAGGCGCCGACGATTACCTGCCCAAGCCCTTCGAGCCCAGGGAACTTCTGCTCAGGATCAATGCCATCCTGCGCCGGGTGCCGCAGGTCAGCACCCCGGCCGATCTGCCCAAGGTCCTGCATCTGGGGCTGGTGCGCTATGACGTCGGCCGGGGCGAGTTGTGGACGGGCGACGAACGGGTGCGCCTGACCGCGACCGAGGCGCAATTGATGCGCATCTTTTCCGCCTGCCCCGGCGAGGCCGTCAGCCGCACCCGGCTGGTCGAGGAACTGGGCCGCGACGGCGACCAGGCCCAGGAACGCGCCGTCGATGTCCAGATCACCCGGCTCAGGCGCAAGATCGAGGCCGACCCGCGCCAGCCGCGCTATCTGCAGACGGTGCGGGGCGAAGGCTACATGCTGGCGCCCGATTGAGCCTTGCCGGGCCGCGCCCCGCCCCCTAGCCTTTGCGACATGACAACCGCGCTGATCACCCATCCCGACGCCCTGACCCATGTCACGCCGCCCGGCCATCCCGAACGCGTGGCCCGGATCGAGGCCGTGAACGAGGCACTGTCCGCGCCCGAATTCACCTTCCTGATCCGCGAAGCCGCGCCGCCGGCCGACGCATCGCAGGCGCTGCGCGGCCATCCGCAGGGCTATATCGACAAGCTCAGGGCAGCGGTGCCGGTCTCGGGCGAGGTGGCGATCGACCCCGACACATGGCTGTCGCCCGGGTCCTGGCAGGCGGCGCTGCGTGGCTTGGGCGGGTGCCTGCGGGCGGTGGACATGGTGCTGAGCGGCGAGGCCCGCAAGGCCTTCGTCGCGATGCGCCCGCCCGGCCACCATGCCGAGGCGCGGCGCGCGATGGGGTTCTGCCTGCTGTCCAATGCGGCGATCGCGGCGAAATACGCGCTGGACCATCACGGGCTGGCGCGGGTCGCGGTCATGGATTTCGACGTGCATCACGGCAACGGCACGCAGGACATCCTGTGGGACGAACCGCGCGCGCTGTTCGTCTCGACCCATCAGATGCCGCTTTACCCCGGCACCGGCGCGCCCGACAAACGCGGCGCGCATGACAACATCCTGAACGTGCCCCTGCCGCCCCATTCCGACGGCGCGCGGTTCCGGGCCGAGGTGGAAAGGCAGGTCCTGCCCCGGCTGGACGGGTTTGCACCCGATCTGCTGATCGTCTCGGCGGGGTTCGACGCGCACCGGGCCGATCCGCTGGCACAGCTAGACCTCGGGGCAGAGGATTTCGCCTGGATCACCGAGCGGCTCTGCGACATCGCCGACGCCCATTGCGGCGGCCGGGTGGTCTCGACACTGGAGGGCGGCTATGATCTGGATGCGCTGGCCGCGTCCGTCGCGGCGCATGTCAAGGGGCTGATGGAGCGGGGCGCATGACCGACAAGCCGGTGTCCGAGATGAGTTTCGAGGAGGCGATGGCCGCGCTGGAGGCGGCGGTCACGGCGCTGGAACGGGGCGACGTCCCGCTCGAAGAGTCGATCACGCTGTCGGAACAGGCCGCGACGCTGAAACGGCATTGCGAGAAGAAGCTGAAGGAAGCCGAGGAAAAGGTCGCCCAGATCACGCTGGACGGCAACGGCAATCCCACCGGCACCACCCCGGTCGAGGGGATGTGATGTTCCAGTCGCAACTGAAGGACGCCGCCGCCCTGATCGAGGCGCGGCTGATGCGGGCCTTGGCCGATGCCGCCGACCAGCCCGTGACGCACGCGATGCGCTATGCGGTGGCGGGCGGCAAGCGGCTGCGGGGCTTTCTGGTGATCGAGGGGGCGACGCTTTACGGCGTGTCGGCCGGTCAGGCCGTGCATGCCGCCGCCGCCATCGAGGCGATCCATGCCTATTCGCTGGTCCATGACGACATGCCCTGCATGGATGACGACGACCTGCGCCGGGGCCTGGCCACGGTGCATATCAAATGGGACGAGGGCACCGCGCTGCTGGTGGGCGATGCGTTGCAGACGCTGGCCTTCGGCCTGCTGGCCGATCCCGCCTGCCATCCCGCCCCGTCCGTGCGGATCGACCTCGTGGCCTCGCTGGCGCGGGCCGCGGGCATCGACGGCATGGTGCTGGGCCAGGCCCAGGACATCGCGGCGGAAACCGCAGGCCGGGCGCTGAACCTGGCCGAGATCACCGAGTTGCAGGCCAACAAGACCGGCGCGCTGATCCGCTGGTCGGCCGAGGCAGGCGCGCGGCTGGGCGGTGCCGATGTCGCGCCCTTGTCATCCTACGCGACCGCGCTGGGACTGGCTTTCCAGATCGCCGACGACATCCTCGATGTCGAGGGCGACGTGGAAAAGACCGGCAAGCGCGTGCAGAAGGATGCCGATGCGGGCAAGGCGACCTTCGTCTCGCTGCTGGGACTGGATGGCGCCCGGGCAAGGGCGCGCGATCTGGTGGACGAGGCCTGCGCCGCGCTGGACCCCTTCGGCCCAAGGGCCGATGTCTTGCGGGAAACCGCCCGCTTCGTTATTGCGCGCGACACCTGACCTACGCGCCCCAAAGGACCGATCGCTTGACCAACCGTCCCCATACGCCGCTGCTCGACCGCGTCACCAGCCCGACCGACCTCAAGGGCCTGTCCGATGCCGAACTGATCCAGCTGGCCGATGAATTGCGGCAGGAAACCGTTTCCGCAGTGTCCGAGACCGGCGGGCATCTGGGCGCGGGGCTGGGCGTTGTGGAACTGACAGTGGCGATCCACGCGGTGTTCGACACGCCGCGCGACCGGCTGATCTGGGATGTCAGCCACCAATGCTATCCGCACAAGATCCTGACCGGACGGCGCGACCGCATCCGCACCCTGCGCCAGAAGGACGGGCTGTCGGGCTTCTGCAAGATGAAGGAAAGCGACTACGATGCCTTCGGGGCGGGCCATTCCTCGACCTCGATCTCGGCCGCGCTGGGCTATGCGGTGTCGCGCGATCTGGCCAGCGCGCCCGAGGCAGGCGTGGGCGACGCCATCGCGGTGATCGGTGATGGGGCGCTGTCGGCGGGGATGGCCTACGAGGCGCTGAACCATGCCGGTTACCTCAAGATGCGGCTCTTCGTGATCCTGAACGACAACGAGATGTCCATCTCCCCCCCGGTGGGCGCGATGTCGACCTACCTCAACCGGCTTTACGCGGGCGCACCCTTCCAGGAGTTCAAGGCGCTGGCCAAGGGCGCGGTCGGCTTCCTGCCCCCGCCGTTCCAGGAAGGCGCGAAACGCGCCAAGGACCTGATCAAGCATGTCACCGTCGGCGGCACGCTGTTCGAGGAACTGGGGTTTTCCTATGTCGGCCCCGTCGATGGCCACGATCTGGACCAGCTTCTGCCGATTCTGCGCACGGTCAAGGCGCGCGCCACGGGGCCGATGCTGATCCATGTCATCACGAAAAAGGGCAAGGGCTACGCCCCCGCGGAAAACGCGCCCGATTGCGGGCATGGCGTCTCGAAATTCGACGTGGCGACCGGCGAACAGGTCAAGACGCCTGCCAACGCGCCCAGCTATACCAAGGTCTTCGCCAATGCCCTGATCGCCGAGGCGCGCGCCGATCGCAGGATCGTCGCCGTGACTGCCGCGATGCCGGACGGCACCGGGCTGAACCTCTTTGCCGAACGCTTTCCCGAGAGGTGCTTTGACGTGGGTATCGCGGAACAGCACGCGGTGACGTTCTGCGCGGGGCTGGCGGCGGGCGGGCAGAAACCCTTCTGCGCGATCTACTCGACCTTCCTGCAACGGGGCTATGACCAGATCGTGCATGACGTGGCAATCCAGCGGCTGCCCGTGCGCTTCGCCATCGACCGGGCGGGGCTTGTGGGGGCCGACGGGCCGACCCATGCCGGCGCCTATGACACCGCGTTTCTGGCGAACCTGCCCGGTTTCGTGGTGATGGCCGCCGCCGACGAGGCCGAACTTGTCCACATGGTCACCACCGCCGTGGCCCATGACGAAGGCCCGATTTCCTTCCGCTTTCCCCGCGGCGAGGGGGTGGGCGTCGAGCTGCCCGAAAAGGGCACACCGCTGGAGATCGGCAAGGGCCGCATCATCGCCGAGGGCAGCCGCGTGGCGCTGCTGAATTTCGGCGCGCGGCTGAAGGAGGTGCGCGAGGCGGCGCAGGCGCTCTCCGCCCATGGCATCCGCCCCACCATCGCGGATGCCCGCTTCGCCAAGCCGCTGGACGAGGACATGATCCTGCGCCTCGCGCGCGAGCACGAGGCCGTCATCACCATCGAGGAAGGCGCGCTGGGCGGCTTCGGAAGCCATGTCGCCCAGCTTTACGCCGAACGGGGCGTGTTCGACCGCGGGCTGAAATTCCGCGCGATGATGCTGCCCGACATCTTCATCGACCAGGCCAACCCGGCCGACATGTATGCGGTCGCCCGCCTGAACGCCCGCGATATCCAGGCCAGGGTGATCGAGGTTCTGGGCGCCTCCGGGGCGGCGATACGGCAGGCCGAGGCCTAACCGATAAGGCCACGCACCCCGCCGGTCTGGCCCCGGTCCAGCAGCAGGTGATCCAGGATCACGCAGGCCATCATCGCCTCGCCCACCGGCACGGCGCGGATGCCGACACAAGGATCATGGCGGCCCTTGGTGACGATCTGGGTTTCCTCGCCCGCCCGGGTGATCGTGCGCCGCGGCGTCAGGATCGACGAGGTCGGCTTGACGGCAAAGCGCACCACCACGTCCTGCCCGGTCGAGATGCCCCCCAGGATCCCGCCTGCATGGTTCGACGCATAGACCGGCTGGCCATCCGCACCCGGCGTGATCTCGTCGGCATTCTCGACGCCGGTCAGCGCGGCCGCGGCCATGCCCGCGCCGATCTCGATGCCCTTGACGGCATTGATGCTCATCATCGCGGCGGCCAGATCGCTGTCGAGCTTGCCATAGACCGGCGCGCCCAGACCGGCGGGCACGCCCTGCGCCACCACCTCGACCACCGCACCGACGGAATTGCCCGACTTGCGCATCTCGTCCAGATAGGTGGCCCAGTCCTCGGCCGTCCGGGCATCGGGGCACCAGAACGGATTCGCCTCGATCTCCGCCCAGTCGAATCGTTCGCGGTCGATCAGATGCGGCCCCATCTGCACCATGTAGCCGGTGATCCGGATCCCGGGCGCCAGCACCCCCAGCACCGCGCGCGCCACGCCGCCCGCGGCCACCCGCGCCGCGGTTTCGCGCGCCGAGGACCGCCCCCCGCCACGCGGATCGCGGATGCCGTATTTCTGCCAATAGGTGATATCCGCGTGTCCCGGTCGGAACGCCTGGGCGATGTCGCCGTAATCCTTCGACCGCTGGTCGGTGTTGCGGATCATCAGCTGGATCGGCGTGCCGGTGGTCCGCCCCTCGAACATGCCCGACAGGATTTCCACCGCATCGGGTTCCTGGCGCTGGGTCGTGAACCGGTTCTGCCCCGGCCTGCGCCGGTCCAGCCAGTGCTGTAGCATCCCCTCGTCCAGCGCCACGCCCGGCGGGCAGCCATCGACGGTCGCTCCCAGCGCGGGCCCGTGGCTTTCGCCCCAGGTGGTGACGCGGAACAGGTGGCCGAAACTGTTCAGGCTCATGCGGGCTCTCCTTGTGGCGCGTCCGGCATAGCGGTCGGGCGCCGCCCCCTCAAGAGCTTTGCCTTGCGGGCCGGCCCACGGCGCGCTAGCGTCGGGTTCACCTCGGGGTGCCCCGTCATGGGGCTGAGATACGGAAAGACCCGCAAACCCGTCGAACCTGACCCGGTTAGAACCGGCGGAGGGAAGGTGACTGGACAACCTCCACCCTTGCCCGACCGCCCCGCAAACGGAGGATGACCATGCGACTGCCGCTCATCGCCGCGGGGATTCTGTGCGCTACGACCGCCGTGGCCGAGACCCCCGTGCTGACCGTCTATACCTATGACAGCTTCATCTCGGACTGGGGGCCCGGTCCGCAGATCAAAACCGCGTTCGAGGCCATCTGCGGCTGCGACCTTCGCTTTGTCGCGGCGGGCGATGGTGCGGCGCTGCTTGCACGGCTGCGGCTGGAGGGCGCGCGCAGCCCGGCCGACGTGGTGCTGGGGCTCGACACGAACCTGATCGCGGCGGCCGCCGAAACCGGCCTGTTCGCGCCGCACGGGATCGCGCCGCCCGCGCTGGATCTGCCCGTCGAATGGACCGACGCGACCTTCCTGCCCTATGACTGGGGCCATTTCGCCTTCGTCTACGACAAGACCCGCCTGCCCGAACCGCCCGACAGTTTCGAGGCGCTGATCGCCGCCGAGGATCTCAAGATCGTCATCCAGGATCCGCGCAGTTCCACCCCCGGCCTCGGCCTGCTGATGTGGGTCAAGGCCGCCCATGGCGACCGCGCGCCCCAGATCTGGACCGGGCTTGCCCCGCGCATCCTGACCGTGACCAAGGGCTGGTCGGAAAGCTACGGGATGTTCCTGGACGGCGAGGCCGACATGGTGCTCAGCTATACCACCTCGCCCGCCTATCACCTGATCGCCGAGGACGACGACAGCAAGGCCGCCGCGCCCTTTGCCGAAGGCCATTACCTTCAGGTCGAGGTCGCAGGCCGCGTCGCCTCCTCGGACCAGCCGGAACTGGCGCAGGATTTCCTGCGCTTCATGCTGTCGGATGCCTTCCAGTCGGTGATCGCGACGACCAACTGGATGTATCCGGCGGTAACGCCCGCGGCCGGGCTGCCCGAAGGCTTTCAGACCCTGTTCCGCCCCGAAACCTCGCTTCTGCTTTCCGCGGAAAAGGCCGCGGCGGTCCGCGATACGGCCCTGGCCGAATGGCGCGACGCGCTCAGCCGCTAGGACTCGCGCTGCCCGCGGGGCTGGCCGCGGCGGGCGCGATGCTGGGGCTGAGCCTCGGCACGCTGGCCGCGGTCGCCTGGCGGGCCGAGGGCGCCGCGACGCTCGGCCCCGCCGACTGGGCGGCGCTGCGCTTCACGCTGACCCAGGCGCTGCTGTCGGCGGCCCTGAGCGTGGCGCTTGCGGTGCCGGTGGCGCGCGCGCTGGCCCGGCGGCAATTCCCGGGCCGCGCGCTGCTGATCGCCCTGCTCGGCGCGCCCTTCATCCTGCCGGTGATCGTCGCGGTCATCGGGCTTCTGGCGGTGTTCGGGCGCAGCGGGCTGATCTCGCAGGCACTGGCGCCGCTGGGCCTTGGCCCCATCGACATCTACGGGCTGGGCGGCGTGGTGCTGGCGCATGTGTTCTTCAACCTCCCGCTGGCCACGCGGCTGATCCTGCAAGGCTGGCTTGCGATCCCGGCGGAACGGTTCCGGCTGGCAGCCTCGCTTGGCTTTTCCGCGCGCGATATGGCCCGGCTGCTGGAATGGCCGATGCTGCGCAGCGTGCTGCCCGGCGCCTTCCTCGTGATCTTCCTGATCTGCATGACCAGTTTCGCCGTGGCCCTGACGCTGGGCGGCGGGCCGCGGGCGACGACGGTGGAATTGGCGATCTACCAGGCGTTCCGGTTCGAATTCGACCTGGGCCGCGCCGCCCTGCTGTCGCTGATCCAGGTCGCGCTTTGCGCAGGTGCGGCCGCGCTGGCCTTCGCGGTGACGGTGCCGGGCGGGTTCGGCGCGGGGCTCGACCGGCCGCTGACGCGCCGGGATGCCGGGGGAACGGGGCTGCGGCTGCTGGACGGACTGTGGATCGGGCTAGCCGCGCTGTTCCTGCTGGTGCCGCTGGGAATGATCGTGGCGCGCGGGCTGACCGGCATCCTCGATCTGCCCCCCTCCGTCTGGCAGGCCGCAGAGCGCTCGCTGGCGGTGGCGCTGGGCTCGGCGGCGCTGACGCTGATTCTGGCCCTGCCGATGGCGCTGGCGGCGGTGCGGCTGGGCGGGGCGCCGGGGGCAGCATTGCAGGCAGCCGGGCTGATGACGATTGCCGCTTCGCCGCTGGTGATGGGCACGGGGCTGTTCATCCTGCTCTTTCCGCTGGCCGATCCGGTCGCGCTGGCCCTGCCGCTGACCGCGCTGGTCAACGCGGCGATGAGCCTGCCCTTCGCCCTGCGCGCCCTGACCCCCGCCGTGGCCGAAGCCGAGGCTGCCTTTGGCCGGCTTGCCGACAGCCTGGGCCTGCGCGGCACCGCCCGGCTGCGGCTGGTGCTGCTGCCCCGGCTGCGCCGACCCATCGGCTTCACGCTTGGCCTCGCGGCGGCGCTGTCCATGGGCGATCTCGGCGTCATCGCCCTGTTCGCCGATCCCGACCGGGCCACCCTGCCCTTGCAGCTTTACCGGCTCGTGGCCGCCTACCGGATGGAGGCGGCGGCGGGGGCGGCCCTTCTGCTGCTCGCGCTCAGCCTCGGACTGTTCTGGATCTTCGACCGCGGAGGGCGCATCCATGCTCAGGCTTGAGCGGCTGGAAATCCGGCAGGGCGCGTTCCGCCTCTCGGCGGATGTCACCGTCGAACCCGGCCGGATCGTCGCGCTGCTGGGGCCATCGGGTGCGGGAAAATCCACGCTTCTCGACGCGATCGCCGGGTTCCTTCCGCCCACATCGGGGCGGGTGCTGTGGAACGGTACCGATCTCGGCCCGCTGGCCCCGGGCGCGCGGCCGCTCTCGATGCTGTTTCAGGACAACAACCTCTTTCCCCACCTGACCGCCGCGCAGAATGTCGGTCTTGGCCTGCGCCCCGACCTGCGGCTCTCGGCCGATCAACGCGGCGCGGTCGACGCGGCCCTGGCCCGCGTCGGGCTGGAAGGTCTGGGCGCGCGCAAACCCGCCGAACTCTCGGGCGGCCAGCGCGGCCGGGTGGCGCTCGCGCGGATCCTGCTGCGCGGCCGCCCGCTGATGCTGCTCGACGAACCCTTCGCCGCACTCGGCCCCGCGCTCAAGACCGAGATGCTGGGGCTGGTCAGGGATCTCGCCCGTGAAACCGGCGCGACGGTCCTGCTGGTCACCCACGACCCCGCCGATGCCCGCGCCATCGCGGACGAGACCATGCTGGTCGCGGACGGCATCGCGCATCCCCCGCGCCCCACCGCGGCGCTCCTGGCCGACCCGCCCGCGGCGCTGCGCGCCTATCTGGGCTGAGCCTTCCCTTCTTCTGGCCCGAAATATCCTCGGGGGGTCCGGGGGGCAGACGGCCCCCCGGCCTCCGCCAGGGGGCAAGGCGTAACGAAAAACGCGCCCCTCGGGGCGCGTTTTCCTTCCGATCCGGACAGGATCAGACCTGTTTACTGGGCTTGTAGGGCGCCCAGAGACGCTTGTTCGCCAGGTAGAGCAGAACCGTCAGCACCGTAAGGAACATCACCGAGACGAAACCCGCCTGCTTGCGCGCCATCAGATGCGGCTCTGCCACCCACATCAGGAAGGCCGCGACGTCCTTCGCCTCCTGCTGCATGGTGGCTTCGGTGCCGTCGGCATAGAAGACGTCATCCCCATAGAGGGCCGGAGCCATGCCGCTCCAGTTGTCGGGGAAGACATGGTTGTAGTAGAAGACCGACCCCGCCTCTTCCTTCACGTCATCGGTGAAGGATTGCAGGTAGGTCGCGATGTATTCCGCGCCGCCCATGCCCTTGAAGAGCTGGTTGAGCCCGGTGCCATGCGGCCCGTGGAACCCGACGCGCGCCTTGGCCATCAGGCTCAGATCCGGCGCGTTGGGGTCCATCGATTCGGGGAAGTGGTCGATCGGCTTGGCCGGCCGCCAGTCTTCCAACTCCTCGTCGAACACCTCGAAGGCGCTCGCGTAGTCGCGCATCGCCTCGTCGCTCAGGCTGGGACCGCCCGGATCGGACAGCGTCCGGAAGGCCACCAGTTCCAGCCCGTGGCAGGCCGAGCAGATCTCGGTATAGATCTGCAGGCCGCGTTGCAGCTGGGCCTGGTCGTAGCGGCCGAAGGGACCCTCGAACGAGAAGTCGTAATCGGTCACATGGGCCCCGCCGCCGGCGGCGAGGGCGCCGCCCGCCCCAAGCGTCAGGGCGGTCAGCGCGGTGATCGTGAGTTTCTTGAACATTCTTCCGATCCCTTCTCTCACTCGGCGGGGCTGGGGACGGCCTTGCCGCCAGCCGCGCCATCGCCGTAGTGGGCGTTGAAGTCTTCCTCGATGGTGTCGGGCTGGGGCAGCGGCTTCTCGATCACGCCCAGCACCGGCAGCACCACCAGGAAGAAGCCGAACCAGACAACCGTGCCGACCAGCGCGACGGTCGGGTAGATGCCCTCGGCCGGCATGGCGCCCGCCCACATCAGGACGAAGAAGTCGATGAAGAAGATCCAGAAGGCGACCTTGAACATCGGCCGGAACCGTCCCGAGCGCACGTTCGACGTGTCAAGCCAGGGCAGCAGTGCCATGATCAGGATCGACCCGAACATCGCCAGCACGCCGAAGAACTTGGCGTCGATCACGCCGAAGGACATCCAGTCGAGCAGCTGCACGGCCCAGACGTCGCCGTCGAAGGCCCGCAGGATCGCGTAGAACGGCAGGAAGTACCATTCGGGCACGATATGGGGCGGCGTCACCAGCGGGTCGGCGGGGATGTAGTTGTCGGGATGGCCCAGATAGTTCGGCATGAAGCCGACGATCGCAAAGAAGATCACCAGCACCACGCCCAGCGCGAACAGATCCTTGATCACGAAATAGGGCCAGAACGGCAAGGTGTCGGCATCGGCTTCCTCGCGCGAGGTGCGGCGCACCTCGACCCCGGTGGGGTTGTTGTTGCCGGTCGTATGAAAGGCCCAGACATGCACGATGGACAGACCCAGGATCACGAAGGGCAGCAGGTAGTGCAGCGAGAAGAAGCGCGTCAGCGTCGGGCTGTCCACCGCCGGGCCGCCCTGCAGCCAGGTCAGCAGCGGTTCGCCCACCCACGGGATCGCGCCGAACAGACCGGTGATCACCGTCGCGCCCCAGAACGACATCTGCCCCCAGGGCAGCACATAGCCCATGAACGCGGTCGCCATCATCGCCAGGTAAATCAGGATGCCGATGATCCAGGTCAGTTCGCGCGGGCTCTTGTACGAGCCGTAATAGATGCCGCGGAAGATGTGCAGATAGACCGCGATGAAGAACAGCGAGGCGCCGTTCATGTGCAGGTAGCGGATGAAATACCCGCCATTGACGTTGCGCATGATGTGCTCGATCGAGGCGAAGGCCATGTCGGCATGCGGCACGTAATGCATGGCCAGCACGATGCCGGTGACGATCTGCAACACCAGCGTGAAGAACAGCACGACGCCCCAGATCCACATCCAGTTCAGGTTCTTGGGGGTGGGGATCATCAGGGTATCGTAGAGAAGACCGACGATCGGCAGGCGCCGATGCAGCCACTTCTCGGAGCCCAATTTCGGCTCGTAGTGATCGTGAGGAATACCAGACATCGGGTGCTCCCTTAACCGAGTTGAATGGTCGTCTCGTCCACGAAGGACGCGACCGGGATGTACAGGTTCTCGGGCGCGGGCCCTTTGCGGATGCGCCCTGCGGAATCGTAGTGCGACCCGTGGCAGGGACAAAACCACCCGCCGTAATCACCCGACTGGTTGCCGATGGGCACACAGCCCAGATGGGTGCAGACGCCGATCATCACCAGCCAGCGCCCCTCGTCGTCCATGGCGCGGTTCTGGTCCGTGGCCTGGCCCGGCTTGTTCGGGTTGCGCGAGTCGGTATCGACCAGATCGCCAAGGGGGATCGAGCGGGCCAGTTCGATATCCTCCTGCGTGCGCAGGCGAATGAACACCGGCTTGCCAAGGAATTTCACCGTCAGCTGCTGGCCTTCGACGACCGAGGACACGTCGACCCGGATCGAGCTGAGCGCCTGGACGTCGGCAGAGGGGTTCATCTGGTTGATTAGCGGCCAAGCCGCCGCCCCGGCGGTCACGACACCCGCGCCCGCCGTCGCATAGTAAAGGAAATCGCGGCGGGCACCGTCGTGATCTTCTGCGTGCGACACGAGAAATTCTCCTTTCCATGACCGGAGGTCCGGTCGGTTCGCAAACGGGCCGCAGGAAACGCCCCGGCCTTTTTCCAAGTTTATCTAACCCCCATTAACACTTGCGTCCAGCGGACATAGTCGCGCAGCAAGGGGGGTGGGCCGGTCAAATCCCGGTCGACTGTCGTATACCCGACACATCTGGTCTCAGCCAGAAGAATCTGGGTGCTTAGAGCGATTCTGAGACGTTCCACCGCATCCGGAACGCCCCTGCGGACGTTCCGGGTGCCCGTCTCGGCTCACGACCTTTTTACGAGGCATCAGCCCCCCGGAGCGGTCTGTTCCATCGCCGGGCGCCGGGCGAATCCCGCCTCTCAGGCGGCCAGCGACTCGCCGCCCTGCCGCCAGTCGCGCGCGCCGTGACGGAAATCGAGATAGCCCGGCGCCATCCGCCCCATCGTCAGCGGCCCGGCAAGCTGGCTGATCCAGCGCGCCTCGATCGCATCCAGATAGCGGCAGATCGCCCGGCTGTCTTATAGCGCCGGTCCCTCGGGGCGGGTCAGGACGAGGTCTTGCCCAGCGGGTTCTCGGCCAGCGGCATCTGTCCGCGGTCCAGCGCGGTGCCCGCCGCAGGCAGGACCTCGACCGCGTCGATCTGGCCGGTCTCGATCAGCACCACCCGCACCTTGCGGCAGGAGGGCGAGGCCGGATTGTCGTAAAGCTGCATCATACCCGGCGGAAACGGATGCGGCCTAGCGCGCTCGCATCGATCTCGATGCCGGGGCCCGCCGGGCCCACGCGGATCGTGCGTTTCATCCGCGCGCCGCCATTGACCTGTTCGCTGTCGCGGCGGAAATGCACGCCCTCGTGCAGCTCGTCCATCGCATCCTCGCTGCGCTGGTCGCGGCGCAGCGGCGTGCTGTAGCGGGTGATGGCATAGGCCGCCAGCGCCAGCGCACCATAGCGCAGCGCCACACCGGCAATCGGGGCAATCGGCAGAGGCATCGCGGTCCCTCCCTCGGTCGGCGAAAGGATAGGCGAAGGTGGGGCGGCTGTCCATTCACGCATGTCTGCGGTCAGGATCAGACCCTATTCCGCCTGAAGTCGCCCGTCTGCCTGCCCGGTGACGGACACGGTCACGATCTGCCCCTCGGGCCGGTCGCTGGCCAGATCGACCTCGGCGAACTGCTCGGTCCGGCCCATCCGCGGGCTTTCCATCAGGACGCGATGGCTGCGGCCCACCTGCGCGGCCAGATGCCGGGCCACCGCCGCATCGCCCGCAGCACGCAGCCGCGCCGCCCGGTCGCGGATCGCAGCGCCGTCGACCTGGGGCATCCGGGCCGCGGGCGTGCCGGGCCGCGGCGAATAGGGGAAGACATGCAGCCAGGTCAGGCCGCATTCCTCGACCAGCGCCAGCGAGTTCGCGAACATCGCCTCGGTCTCGGTCGGGAAACCGGCGATGATGTCGGCACCAAAGGTCATGTCCGGGCGCAGCGCGCGCGCCTCACGGCAGAAGCGGATGGCGTCGACGCGGGAATGCCGCCGCTTCATCCGCTTCAGGATCAGGTCATCCCCCGCCTGCAGGGACAGGTGCAGATGCGGCATCAGGCGGGGTTCCCCGGCGATCGCCCGCATCAGTGCCGGATCCGCCTCGATGGAATCGATGGACGAAATCCGCAGCCGCGCCAGCCCCGGCACCAGCCGCAGGATGCGCACCACCAGATCGCCCAGCCGCGGCGCCCCGGGCAGATCCGCGCCCCAGCTTGTCAGGTCGACCCCGGTCAGCACCACCTCGTTATAGCCGCGCTCCACCAGCCGGGCGATCTGGTCCACCACGACGCCCGCGGGCACCGACCGCGAATTGCCCCGGCCAAAGGGGATGATGCAGAAGGTGCAGCGATGGTCACAGCCGTTCTGCACCTGCACATAGGCACGGGATCGCGTGCCGAAGCCGTCGATCAGGTGGCCCGCCGTCTCGCGCACCGACATGATGTCGTCGACCATGACCCGCTCGGTCTCGCCGATGAAATCGGGGGCTGCGAGTCGCGCCCAGGTCTCGGGGCGCATCTTCTCGGCATTGCCGAGCACCAGGTCCACCTCGTCCATCGCGGCAAAGGTCTCGGGCTCGGTCTGGGCGGCGCAGCCCGTCACCACGATCCTTGCCCGCGGATTGTCGCGGCGCAGGCGGCGGATTTCCTGCCGCGCCTTGCGCACGGCCTCCGAAGTGACGGCGCAGGTGTTCACGATCACCGCGTCGTCCAGCCCCGCGCGGGCGGCCAGTTCCTTCATCGCCTCGGTCTCGTAGGCGTTCAGCCGACAGCCAAGCGTGGTGAACCGGGGGGCGGCGCGATCCATCTAGAGCGCCCCCAGAAAGGCCGGGGTCAGCACCCCGTCAAAGACATGCGCCGTCGGCCCGGTCATCCAGACGCCATCCGCGCGCCAGTCGACCTGCAATTCACCGCCATCCAGATCGACCGTGACGCGGCGCCCGGTCAGCCCCCGCCGGGCCGCCGCAACCGCAACCGCGCAAGAGGACGACCCCGAGGCCAGCGTGATCCCCGCGCCCCGCTCCCACACCCGCATCCGCAGCCGGTCGGGCCCGGTGACCTGCACCACCTGCACGTTGGTGCGGGCCGGGAACAGCGGGTGGTGTTCATGCGCGGCGCCAAAACCCGCCAAATCCACCGCCGCCACATCCGGCACGAAAAAGGTGCAATGCGGGTTGCCCATCCCCGTCGCCACCGGATCGCCCGGGATCGGCAGATGCAGGCTGTCCATCGGCTCGGCCAGCGGGATATCGGTCCAGTCCAGCAGCGGCGCCCCCATATTGACCGAGGTCAGCCCGCCCCCGGCATCGCAGGCCGCCAGCATCCCGCGTTCGGTGATCAGCCGCAGCGCCGCCTTGCCGGTTTCGTCCATCAACCGTCGCGCGATGCAGCGGGTCGCGTTGCCGCAGGTGGCCGAGGCCGACCCATCGGCATTGAAGAACACCAGCCGCGCATCGGCCCCCTCGGCAGGCTCGATCACCGCCAACTGGTCGAAGCCCACGCCCCGGTGCCGATCGGCAATGGCCGCGACCAGGCCGGGCGTCAGCGGCACCCCGCCCCCCCGCGCGTCGATCACGACGAAATCATTGCCCAGCCCGTGCATCTTGGCGAAGGGCAGACCGTTGCCATGAAGCGTTTCGACCATGGGGCCGCCCTATACTCCCCCCGCCGCGCC
>Ga0209614_1000360_pt1 | contig 41519 bp, 35 predicted proteins | sample BlaSprsedimmetaG_FD_185484 | JGI IMG/M metagenome (GOLD analysis project Ga0209614, IMG submission 185484) | Hot spring sediment bacterial and archeal communities from California, USA to study Microbial Dark Matter (Phase II) - Blank Spring... ...
CCCCGAAAGGACTTCCCACTACTATAGCAAAGTAAACTTTAATCTAATATAAAAGTTGTTTGGTGCCATTGTGTGACACACTCAGTGTTGAAGTATACGAAAAATATCCTAGTCTCTGGCAACGCACTATAAAAAGTACCCGCGGCATACATAAAATAAACACAGAAGAGGTTGACGCTAGCTGTACATAAACTCTTTGATTCATTGTCTTTGTCATCCTGCACTGGCACCTAAAAGGTATTTTTGGGGGCATTTAGGGTCTGCGCTTTTTAAGGCATTAAAGCCTATGGATGCTCGATCAAGTCCGAAATGATGGCATTTCAACGGATTCAATTGATAAATGACTTGCTGCATCAAGGTTTTTGAACCAGAGTGAACAAAGGATCGTGTAGAGCGCTTTGTAGAGATGGAGTTTTTTGAGGTTGGTCCTGGTGCTGTTTTTGAAGTAGCTTCGTAAAAAATACCGCTCTTCTTTGTCGGTGAGCTTGAACTCTGCTGCGATGGTTGCCAGGTCGAAGTAACGGTCATTGAGTCTGGTATATTCCCAGTCGATGAACTTCACTTTTTGGTTGTGAAAGAGAATATTTCGGGGGTTGAGGTCATGGTGGGTGAGGACAAGTTCCTTGGGCTCTTTGTTGAGCTTCCTTAGTGCATGTAGCGCTTTGGTGTGTTTGGGCTTGAATGCTTTTTTGAATCTATAGGGCTTGGTTCTCAACTTGATCTTATGGAGTTTTCGTACGGCGAAGGCGAGAGTCCGAAGTTCCCTCGGCGTGAGCCTACTCTTGTGCTCCCCTTCCAAAAAATCCGAGATCATGAGATCATTTTCCTCATCATAGTAGATGGGTTTGGCCCCGAGTTTTCTCTGGTACGCTCGGTGTTGCACCCGGTACTCAAAAGAGCGGTCTATTTGATTGGGCTGGAGTTTTCTTAGCAGATAGCGTGCATTTTCGGTGATCGCCAGGTAGTTGACATTGGAATACCCCTGCTTGGGGAGTAGAGAGAGGGTTTTGACCGGATCCTTTAGGAAAATTGGGTAGCCCTCCAGCTTGAGATCCATCTATAGACCTTTTGGGGACTTGCGCCAACTGAAATAGCCATAGAGGGAGAGTAGGACGTAGATCGTGAAAAGAATGATCGTTACGTGGTATCCTGTCGACCAGTAGAGCGTGATCGCAGCAACATCTATAACCATCCAGTAGAGCCAATTTTCGAGTATCTTTTGTGCCAGCATCCATGTTGCGAATACAGAGAAGACCATGATGAATGCGTCAAGGTAAGGAAGACGTGCTTGTGTATAGGTCGCAAGAAGGTAGCCTACAAAAAGACTGAAGAACACTCCAGTCACAATGGCAAAGAGATGTGTTGAACCTGGCCAGAAGGTGACAGCAAGAGCTTTTTCCTCTCTACCTTCACCGCGTTTCCAGAGGATAAAACCGTAGATTGACATCCCCATATAGTAGAAGTTGAGGAGTGCAGAGGAGAGGAGCTGTCCCTCCCAGAAAAGAAGTGTGTAGATCAGGGTACTAAAAAAACCCGAGACCCAGCACCATACTGACTCTTTTGCGGCAAGGATGATATAGAGTATCCCGAGTACGACTGCAATGATTTCCCATTGTGGCATCGCAGTAAAAGCGGCGAGTATGGCGTCGAGGTCATCGTTCATCAATAGATACCTTTACGGTTATTTCCTACAATTTTGAGAACAAATACCGAATCGGGAAGTTCCTTGAAAACGGCATATATCTCTTCGTGCAGCAGTGTCATAATGATAGCATAATCCCCATGGATCTGGGTGCTCAGTTCATTGCGTACGATATCTACGTTCGGCTCTTTCTCCAGTGCGGCGATGAAGCCCAAGATAGGCTGCTCATACCCCTTCTTAAGGGGGTAGAGACTGATATCTACAGAGATCTGCATGGCGGCTCCTTAGAAGTCGTAGCGTACGGTCAGGCCGAAGGTTCTTGGATTGCCCTGCTGTATGTAGAGCTCATCGATATACTCGTTTGCAGGGTTGTTGGCAAAGTAGAATCCTCTGACCTGATAGTCTTCGTTGGTGATATTTCTTACCCATAGGAGTGCAGACCAGTTGCCGTGGAGATATTCGAGACTTGTATTTAGGAGTTGATAGGCGTCTGATTTTTGGTGATGGGTATTTGAGAAGTAGTAGCTCCCTTTGCCTTCTAGGTTCGTGCTGAATTTCCAGTTTTCAGCAAGGAAGTAGTTGAAGCCGATGTTGTATTGGTAGCGTGGAGATTGTGCAGGTACTCTGCCTTCAAGTTCAGGTGTATATTTGTCAAACTCTGCTCTGAGCAGCCCAAGACTGGCATAAAGATGCAGTGTCTGGATAGGCATGTAATCGAGTTGAGACTCCACTCCATAGTAGGTACCCTTTGAGGCATTGGAAAGATAGTCGGTAAAGCTGCGTTCTTCTTCTTGGTAGAGTTTCACCTGCATATCCTTACGTTTGCCGTAAAAGAGGTTGAGTCTGCTTGTGAGTGTATTGTTAAGATGTGAAGAGTTCACTCCCGCTTCAAGGTTCCACAGTGTCTCTGTACCGAATGTTTTTTCCTCTTCTCTTAGAGTAGTCCCGGCATTGACACCTCCGGGTTTGTATCCTTTTGAGAGTGTCGTGTAGTAGAGCAGGGTATCGTTATGCTGATAATTCAGCCCTATCTTCCCTCCGACCATCGTTTCATCATTTTTGATGACCACCTCATGAGAATCGCTATAGTCAGCTTCCCATTTCTCTACCCTAAGACCACTGATCAGCGTCAGTTTATCATTGAGGTGCGAATCCAGCTGTGTATAGACGGCTTTGTTTTTTGTTTTATAGTGACTGTCAAAATGGCGTTCTGCGTCATAGTCAGTCGGATGATATCGGTACATCTGCTCCTTAAACTGTTTTGCATAGATTCCCAGTGTCCACTCGGTAGTGCCATTAAAGAGACGGCTTGATTCGGTAGAGAGCGCACGGATATCGATATCTCCCTGTTCTATATCTCTTTTATACTGGTCAAACCCCATATAGGGCCACAATGAAGCATCAAACTCCCCGACATAAGACCAGTCCTCATCATAGCTGTAGAGAAGATCGGACTGCATGTAGCTTAGTTTACTGATAAGACGCATTGGATCAAGGTTATAAGTAGACTTCAAAGAGAGGGCGTCGGTTTTTTGTACATCACGCCCGGGTTCATCGGAGTGGGTGGTTCTGGAGTTATCCAGTGCAAAAGCATCATATCCATTGTCAATATCGGCATGCATGAGGTTGAGGTCGATGGTGTGGTTCTCTGAAGCAAACCATCTGAGTTGTGCTTTTGCTACAAGTTCATCGATGTTGTTGGTATCTTTGCGATCAAGATAACCGTTTTTCATAAATCCGTCACTCATGTTTTTATAAACAGAGAATCTTCCGAGCAGTTTTTCACTGATCTCTCCACCAACGGCAGCTCCGAAAGCTTTTGTGTTGTAGTTGCCGATGGTGGCTTCGATATGTCCTTCTGTTGTTCGAGTAGGGGCATTGCTCTCTACATTTACCACACCCGCAAGTCCATTTGCGCCAAAAAGGGTTCCTTGTGGTCCTCTGAGTACCTCAATCTGCTTGACATCAAAGAGTGTTGCTCCTAGTGTCGTATAGGAAAGGTCTATGCCATCGATCATCAACCCTACAGAAGGATTGATCGGTGTTTCAAACTGACTACTTTCACCGATTCCCCTGATCTGGATATATTTTGCTTTGGATGCACCCGCTGAGAAGTTTACATTGGGAGCAGTACCGAGTACATCAATAAATGCTTGCGAGGCTTTATCGTAGAGCTGTTCTTCGCCGATCACGGTGACGGCATTGCTCGTTTCTGAAAGTTTTTTCTCCCTAAAATCCGAACTGACTACAAGGGGGTCAAGTTCTGTAATACTCTCTGCATAGGCACTTTGCAGTACCATGGCAGCGATCAGTGAAAGGGGTAACAGTTTTGTATACATTATACTCTCCTCAATAAAAATTTATCGGTGTATTCTAGGGAAGAGGGGGGAGATCCTGAAGTGATGCAAGTGCTCTTTCCTACGCCGGCATGACCCGGATCAGGTTCAAAGGGTATTTCTCAGGTAAAACTACCACCCCTAGATACAATGATATTTCAGTAAGTATACAAGAATTGCGCTTAGTAGATTGATAGGATAAATTTTTTTTAAAAAAATTGCAGTGTAGCAAGTGTGGGATGAAGCGTCACGGTGATGATGCCCTAGCTCCTCCGATAAAGAGGAAAAAAGAGCGTACTAGATACTTTTATGCGCATCTTCGTGGGAGTGGTCCCAACTGAGTTTGGCGCCACCGAGCATATGGAAGTGAAGATGGAAAATCTCCTGTCCGCCGTCCTCTCCGTTGTTGGTGATGAGCCTGTATCCCGTCTGAGCGATGCCCACTTTTCTTGCGACCTCCTGTGCAAAAAGGGTCAGTCCCGCCATCGTCTCTGCGCTTACATCCTGAAAACACTCTACATGGATTTTAGGGATGATGAGGATATGAATGGGCGCCTTGGGATAGAGATCATGAAACGCCAGAAAATGTTCGCTTTCATGCACGGTATTGTTTGGGATCTCACCGTTTACGATTTTACAAAATATACACATGCTACTTCTCCTTTATGCACTTGTCGTGGGTAATTATAACACAGATAAAGCATGATAAATCCCACTGTTAGCAACTTTTCGATAAAATCACGACAAACCATAGAAGTGATCTACAGAGGAATATATGAAAGAATTAGAAGAGAAAATCGTTCAGGCTGCGTCGCTTGAAGCACTGGAAAAGGTCCGTGTGGAACTTTTCGGCAAAAAGGGTGTACTTGCTGCAGAGTTTGCAAAGATGAAAGAGATACCAGGGCCCGAGAAGAAAGCCTTTGCCGAAGGTCTCAATCAAACCAAAGCGCTGCTGCAGGAGTGTTTCGATGCACGTTATGAAGCGTTGAAAGCCGAAGAGATAGAGCATCTTCTCAAAGCCGAGGCGATCGATGTCTCTTTGTATGGCAACAGGGTGCGCAAGGGTGCACTCCACCCAGTGATGGAGACGATGGATAAGATCATTGACTACTTCGTAGCACTCAACTTCGCCGTGGAGAGCGGCCCGATGATAGAAGATGACTTCCATAACTTCGAGGCGCTCAACCTACCCAAATACCATCCGGCACGTGATATGCAGGATACGTTTTATTTTGGCGATGGTTCACTGCTGCGTACGCACACTTCACCAGTACAGATACGTACGATGATGCAGACAAAGCCACCGATCCGTATGATCGCACCGGGATCTGTGTTTAGACGGGATTATGACCTGACGCATACGCCGATGTTTCATCAGGTAGAAGGGCTGGTGGTCGATGATAAAGGCAAGATAAGTTTTGCCAACCTCAAAGCGATCCTGATAGATTTCCTGCGTGATATGTTTGGGGATGTAGAAGTACGTTTCAGACCGAGCTTCTTTCCATTTACTGAACCCTCTGCTGAGGTGGATATCTCCTGTGTCTTCTGTAAGGGAGAAGGATGTAGGGTCTGTTCGCATACCGGTTGGCTTGAGGTACTTGGATGCGGGATCGTAGACCCCAATGTCTTTAAAGCCGTAGGATATGAAGATGTCAGTGGGTACGCATTTGGTCTGGGAGTAGAGCGTTTTGCCATGCTGATGCATAATATCCCTGATCTTAGAAGCCTTTTTGAAGGAGATATTCGTTTGTTGGAGCAGTTTAGATGATAGTAACAAGAAGTTGGTTAAGCGAATTTATAGGTCTCAGTGACGTATCCAACGATACACTTTATCAAACCTTTAATGCCATAGGTCTTGAAGTAGAGCGTATCAAAGCGATCACACTACCAAAGAGAGTCGTGATCGGCAAGATACTCTCTTGTGAAAAACATCCCGATGCAGACAAACTCAATGTCTGCAAGATCGATGTGGGGTCAGGGACAAGGCAGATCGTCTGTGGTGCAGCCAATGTCGTCAATGCAGAGTATGTAGCGGTAGCGACGATCGGTGCGGTGTTACCGGGTAATTTTGTGATCAAGCACGCTAAGCTGCGTGGAGTAGAGAGTGAAGGGATGGTATGTTCCTCCACTGAACTTGGCCTGCCTGCAATGGGTGAGGGGATCATGATCCTCGATGAGAGCATCGGTACACTGGAGGTTGGCAAGGAGTTGGGCGAGTATGAAAGGGTTGCCGATACGGTCATCGAACTTGAACTTACTGCCAACAGAGGCGACTGTCTAAGTATCTACGGAGTGGCCAGGGACCTCAGTGTCGCACTGGATAGAGAGATGAAACCCTTTGCGTACAAGCAAGAAGAGAAGATGAAGCTTGGTATCGCCAGAGAAGCAGAGATCCACCAGGAGGGAGAGATCGACGCTGATCTTCACTTTAAACTGGCAAATCTTGAACGCATACATAGCAGTTTCATGATCGATCTTAGACTGGCATTGATTGGTGAGCGCACAGAAGATAAAGTGGATGCGATGTTGAAGTATGCGATGCATACCACGGGGGTTGCGTTGAGAGCCTATAAAAGCAGTTTTTTTCGTGATGAAGATAAGGTGAGTGTGTTGGTGCGTTCCACACAAAAAGGGATCGTTGAGGTGATCGGTCACAAGAAAATACTCTCGACGGTGGGTGTAAGTCAGGAGGAAGAGGCAAAAGCGACAGATGAGTGTGAGCAGATCGTGATTGAAGCTAGCTATATCAACCCCGATGTGATGGTGGAAGCGATCTGGAGCGCTGAGGATACTTATGAGACAGATGATCTTTACTACCGCACTTCAAGAGGTAGCAATCCTGACCTGATTTTCGGACTGAGTTATCTTGCTATGCTGTTTGATACCTATTTTGAGTTCTCTTGTTACGAGGGAGCATTGAGGGTAGAGCTCAACAGGGAGAAGGAGGCGATCGCTGTTGATACCAAAGAGATTGCAGCTATTATCGGGATGAAGATCGACAAGGGCAAGATCGTTTCGATTTTGCAGCATCTTGAGTTTATTATCAACTCAGTAGATGAGACCGTCATCTCTGTAGCCATCCCTCCATTTAGACATGACATTAAAAATGTTCAGGATGTGGCCGAAGAGATCGTGAGGATCATCGGGATCAACGCTATCGAAGCAAAACCTCTGGTATTTACTGAAGCAAACCGTCTCAATGCCACTTCTGACAGATATCAGGTCAAAAGAGCTTTCAAAAACCGTGCGGTAGGATGTGGCTTTTATGAAAATGTGAGCTATCTCTTTACGCAGAGCTCGGTACTCAAAAAGTATGGTTTTGCGACGATAGAGGAGAAACTAGAGCTTTCCAACCCGATCGCAGAAGAGCTCAATGCGCTCAGGACTACGATACTAACCAACCTACTGCAGGCTGTGAAGCGGAATGTAAGCTACTCCAAAAAATCTATTCCTCTCTTTGAGATAGGTACGGTATTTGATGCCCAAAGAGAGGAAAAAGAGGTACTCTCTTTGGTTTTTTCGGGACACTCTGAGAGCGAAAGTGTACACAATGCTGGAAAACCAAAATCGATCGATTTTGCAACATTTGTCGATAAGATCAGTGCGATCATCGGTGCGTTTGAACTGATCCCATGCAGCAGAAACAATGGATTGATCCATCCCTATCAGTCTGCAGATATCGTCGTGGACGGCAGGGAGTGTGGGTACCTCTTCAAACTTCATCCGACAGTACAAGAGAGTTACGATATCCCGGTGACATTTATGGCTGAGATCGACCTGGATCCACTACTACCAAAGCATGTCAATGCCGAGGGGGTTTCTAGATACCAAGGGGTATACAAAGACCTCTCTGTGGTGATTGACAAATCGATCCCCTACTATGACATCGCAAAGGTGATCAGGAGCCTTGATCTTCCTATGCTTAAAGACCACTATCCTGTAGATATCTATGAGGATGAAACACTAGGCGATAAGAAAAGTTTGACGATTCGCTTCTTGATCCAATCTATGGAAGATACACTCAAAGAGGGCGATATCGAGCAAGTGATGGTGTGTATCTTAGGTGCGCTAGCAGACGCATTTCAAGCACGGATCAGGTAGGTAGAAAGATGAAGATTGAGCTGGCTTCCTCTTATGGTTTCTGTTTTGGTGTCAAGCGTGCGATCCGTATCGCAGAAGAACATGCAGGAAGCAAAACCTATGGCCCACTGATACACAACAAAGATGAGATCGATCGACTCAAAGAGGGGTTCAATATCGGTCTGGCCGAAACGCTTGAGGATATCGATACCGATGATGCTGTGGTGATCCGTACACACGGCATCCCCAAACACGAACTTGAAGTGTTAAAGAGACAAAAAAACAAAGTGATCGATGCAACCTGCCCCTATGTGACTACGCCTCAGCAGATCGTTGAAAAGAGAAGTAAGGAGGGATACTCCATTGTCATCTTTGGCGACAAGAATCATCCAGAGATCAAAGGTGTGGTAAGCTATGCCGTCAACCCTCACGATGCCTTTATCGTGCTTGATGCTAAGGAGCTTGCTTCACTGCCCTTAGGTGGCAAAGTAGCCCTCGTCTCGCAAACTACCAGAAAGCCTGAAGATTTTCTCAAGATCGTCAATGCGTTGATCCTGACACGCAAAGAGGTACGCGTATTCAATACGATCTGCAATGCGACTTTTGAAAACCAAGATGCTGCCGCCGTGCTGGCAAAACGCGCGGATGTGATGATCATCATCGGCGGTAAACACTCCTCCAACACCAAGCAGCTGCATAGTATCTGCAAACGCGATTGTAAGGAGAGCTACCTGATCGAGAATGAGCAGGAGCTTGATCCGTCATGGTTCGAGGGCAAAGAACTCTGCGGGATCTCTGCAGGCGCTTCTACACCAGACTGGGTGGTTCAAAACGTGATCAATAAGATCGAAAGTATGAAAGCATAGGGGAACAGATGCACGCTATCACACTTAAACCTATCTCAAAAGTCGAGGGAGAAGTAAATCTTCCTGGATCCAAAAGCCTTTCGAACCGGGCGCTTTTACTTGCTGCTTTGGCAAAAGGCACTTCAAGAATCACCAATCTTTTAAAGAGCGATGATACACGCCATATGCTCAATGCCTTAAAAACATTGGGTGTCAGCTATCAACTCTCTTCGGATAAAAGCGTATGTGTGATCGAAGGGAATGGGGGAGCTTTTGTACACCGCAAGAGTAAAGAGCTCTTTCTTGGCAATGCCGGTACAGCCATGAGGCCTCTTTGTGCAGCGCTCTGCCTTGGAAAAGGAAGATATCGGCTCACGGGTGAGCCGCGTATGGAGGAGCGCCCCATTGGTCACCTTGTCGATGCTTTAAGAGATGCAGGTGCGAAGATCACCTATGAAAAAAACGAGGGATATCCTCCTCTTTTGATAGAGGCTGACGGACTTCGGGGCGGTGAGGTTGAGATAGACGGTGCAATCTCCAGCCAGTTTCTCACTGCTTTGCTGATGACTGCTCCGCTGATAGCGAATGACACAACGATCAGGATCAAAGGTGAACTGGTCTCAAAGCCTTACATTGATGTTACCTTGGATATCATGAAGGATTTTGGCGTGACTGTAGAGCATGAAGACTATAGGGTGTTCAAGGTCAAAGGGGGGCAGAACTATAGTGCGGTAGAGAGCTTTATGGTAGAGGGGGATGCCTCTTCTGCCTCTTACTTCCTTGCCGCAGCCGCAATCAAAGGTGGCAGGGTTAAAGTGACGGGAATAGGCAAAAAGAGTATCCAAGGAGATATCCGTTTTGCTGATGTGCTAGAGAAGATGGGTGCAAAAGTGGAATGGGGGGATAGCTATATCGCTGTGAGTAGAGGAGAGCTGCATGGTATCGATATGGATTTCAATCATATTCCCGATGCTGCGATGACGATCGCAACGACGGCACTCTTTGCCAAGGGTACGACTACGTTGCGCAATATCTACAACTGGCGCGTCAAAGAGACCGATAGGCTCTCGGCGATGGCAACAGAGCTTCGTAAAGTCGGTGCCGAAGTGGAAGAGGGAGAGGATTACCTGAGGGTTACACCTCCTGTCAGTCTAAAACATGCAGCAATCGATACCTATGATGACCACAGGATGGCCATGTGTTTCTCACTCTTGGCGCTCGATCCTGTCTCTGTGACGATCAACGAACCTGAATGTACGGCTAAGACCTTCCCAAGCTACTTTGATGTACTTGAGCGTATCTCCTCTTGAGTAGGGAACTTCCTTAGCAGCAAATAGCATACTTTTCTTAAAGTATACTCTCTTTACAAAAGTAAAAACCCTGATATTTTCTGTGTTGGCGCACGCTGATAGGCTCTCAGTCAGTAAGCATTATTTTTGAAAAAAAAGGTATAATAACAAAAATTGTGTACAAATAAGGATAGGAATGAAGTTCGAAGATATCGAGGTAGAAGAGGTAGATTTTGAGGCGATGCTAGAGGAATCGTTCAAGAAAGCAGAATCAAAAAGTGATTTGGTAAAAGGTACCATTGTAAAGATCGACGAGAAAGATCACGTGGCAATTGTAGATATCGGTGGCGGCAGAGACGCAACCTTGAACCTCGATGAGATCAAAGATGCAGAGGGCAATAGCCTTTTCACTGTCAATGACCAGATCGAAGTAGTGACCCTTGGCAGAGGAAAAGTCTCTTATAAGGCAGCTCAAGGTAGGATAGCGATCAATGAGTTTATTGCTGAGTATGATTCTAAGCAAGAGTACATCATCGAAGGTACCGTGACAAAGAAAAACAAAGGTGGATATGTAGTAGAAGTAGATGGACTTGAGTTCTTCATGCCGCGCACGCTCTCTTACCTTTCTTCAAAGACAGACCCTATCGGCAAAAAAGTCAAAGCAATGATCGTTAAAGTGGATAAAGAAAAAGGTTCTGTTGTTGTATCAAGAAAAGAACTTATCGAGAGAGATAGAGCAAAAACAGATGAGATCGTTAGCACACTACTTGAGAACAAAGAGCCGGTAGTCGGTAGGGTCAAAAAGATCACATCGTATGGTATGTTTGTCGATGTGGGTGGGATAGATGGTCTTGTGCACTACTCACAGATCTCTCACAAAGGGCCTGTGAATCCTGCAAAATACTTCAGCGAAGGTGATGAGGTCAATGTGATCGCACTTGACTATGACAAGAAGAAGAGACACCTCTCTCTCTCGATCAAAGATGCAAATCCTGATCCATGGGCAGATATCGACTCAATCATCGGAGTAGGCGATACGGTGAGGGCTACGGTATCCAACATCGAGCCATATGGAGTATTTGTAGACCTCGGAGAGGATCTTGAAGCTTTCCTTCATGTATCAGAGATCTCATGGGATAAAAATGTAAAACACCCAAAAGATTATCTTGAGAACGGTCAGGAGATCAACGTAGAAGTCATCGAAGTAGACAAAGAGGGAAGAAGATTGAGAGTAAGTCTTAAAAACCTTCTTCCAAAACCAATGGATGCATTTACTTCTAAGTTTAAAGTCGGTGATGTTGTGAAAGGCGTGGTGACATCGGTGACTGACTTTGGTGCATTCGTGATCGTAGGTCCCATCGAAGGGCTTCTTCACAACCAGGAGGTATCTTGGGATAAAAACAAAACTGCAAAGTCAGAGCTTAATGTAGGGGATGAGATCGAAGTAAAGATCATCAAAATCGACAAAGATTCGCAGAAAGTATCTCTTTCAAGAAAAGTTTTGGAAGATTCGCCGGTTAAAGTATTCGCACAAAACCATAGAAACGGTTCGATTGTGAGTGGTACAGTGAAAGATAAAAAGGATTTTGGCGTATTCATCTCATTGGGGGAGAATGTTGATGCATTGATTAGAACAGAAGATCTTCACCCGCTCAAATTTGATGAGATCGAAAAAGGGCAGGAGATCAAGGGGGTGATCAGTTTCATCGATGCAGACAATGATCGCATCAGAGTCTCTGTAAGAAGACTTGAACGTCAAGAAGAGAGAGAAGTGATGGAAAAACTTAATCTTGAGCAAGATGATAGCATGACCTTAGGTGATGCATTTGGTGATGCATTTAAAAAATAATCACCTTTTTAGAGAAAATAACGCTTCAAATCCCATACTTCGATAAAGAAAATGAGGGAGATACCTCATTTTCTGATCATACTAAATTATGTGTTCTTAATAAATTGAAATAAAGGTTATTACATGTCAAAAAAGACTATTGTTGTTTGTGACCATATTCATCAGAGTGGCTTAGATATTCTTGCAAATGATAAAGAGATTGAGCTGATCAATGCTGCGGATGAACCAAAAGAGAAGCTGCTTTCAGAGATTGTCCCTCTAGCTGATGTGGCGATCACCCGTTCCTCTACTGATGTTGATGATACCTTTTTGACAAATGCGAAAAAAGTGACTGCCGTAGTACGTGCAGGTGTGGGTGTGGATAATGTCGATATCCCTGCGTGTAGCAAGCAGGGGATTGTAGTGATGAACGTGCCGACGGCCAATACCATCGCAGCGGTAGAACTGACTATGGCACACATGCTTTCATGTGTCAGAACTTTCCCTTATGCACACAATCATCTTAAGCAGGATCGTATCTGGAGGAGACAGGACTGGTATGGTACTGAGCTCAAAGATAAAAAACTTGGGATCATCGGTTTTGGTAACATAGGTTCACGTGTGGGCAAGAGAGCAAAAGCTTTTGAGATGGATGTGATCACCTATGACCCATACATTGATGCTTCCAAAGCGACCAATCTTGATATCAAATACACCAAAAACTTTGATGAGATACTCTCTTGTGATATCATTACGATCCATACTCCAAAAACTGAAGAGACCATCGGCATGATCGGTGCAGACGAGATCGCAAAGATGAAAGATGGCGTGGTACTGATCAACTGCGCAAGAGGCGGGCTGTATGATGAAGATGCACTACTGGCGGGCTTGAAATCCGGAAAGATCGCTATGGCAGGGATCGATGTATTTAATAAAGAGCCAGCCACAGATCACCCGCTCCTTGATCTTGATAATGTCACGGTAACACCGCACCTTGGTGCAAATACCAAAGAGTCTCAAAGAAACATCGCAGTCCAGGCAGCAGAGAATGCGATCGCAGCGGCAAAAGGTATCGCCTATCCCAATGCACTCAACTTGCCTATCAAAGAGAATGAGCTTCCAGACTATGTGCGTCCATACCTTGAGCTCGTCCAAAAGATCGGACATATCTCTGCACAGGTCACAAAAGCAGCGATTAAGTCTATCAAGGTCACCGCAAAAGGCGAGATCGCTGAATACGTTGAGTCACTTGCCACTTTCGCGACGGTAGGCGTATTGACCGAGTCACTCTCTGATCAGGTAAACTATGTCAATGCTGAATTTGTCGCACAGGAGCGAGGCATTGAGATCATCAAAGATACCAAACCCAATACAAGCGGATTTACCAACAAAATCGAAGTGAAGCTCACTACTCAAGAGGGTACCATTACCATTGGCGGTACGGTCTTTGATGGTACAGAGCAGCGTATTATTGAGATAGATGAGTATATTTTGGATGTTGAACCAAAAGGGACAATGGTCTTTTTTAGAAATACAGACACTCCAGGTGTGATCGGTGATGTAGGCAGAATCATGGCCAGCCATACTCTGAACATCTCCGATTTTAGACTTGGACGTGATAAGAAGCAGCAGGCACTTGCTGTTGTGAAAGTCGATGGACAGGTGACTAAAGCGATTCTTGACGAGCTTTCGTCTCTTGAAGCGTGTATTAGCGTAAGTTACGCTTCACTATAGTTTAACAGCCTTTTGGCTGCTAAACGCCGCAAATCCCTCATCATATCATCATAAGTTACATGTGATATAATCCCACTTTATTATCAATAAATCTTAGCTTACGCTCTGTTTGTTAGGTTATAATGTCATATTTACTGGGGGTATAGATGATGAAAAAGTATCTGATCATTCTTTTGGCAGTGCCACTTTTTGCTGGCTTGGAAAATCTTCAGCTACAGCAGGCACTAAAGCTCTTGAAAGAACATAACCTTGAGCTAAAAGTCTCTCGCTTTGAAGCACAGATGAAAGAGTATGAAGCAAAAGCAGCAAAGGGACACCACTTTGGTAAACTAGACGTCACGGTTTTGGGGATGCGCTCCAATGATGCTGGAAACGTCTTTGGGTTCAAATTGGCGAGCCGTGAAGCTACGTTTGGAGACTTTGGAGCGGGTGAATTCAATCCTAGTAACCTCAATGTTGAGCCTCGTGACTTAAACTATCCCGAAGAGAGAAATCACTTTCAGACCAAAGTGACCTACATGCTGCCACTTTTTACTGGGGGTAAACTGACCGAGTATGGGCGTATCACCGAGTCGATGCACAAGATGAGTCTCTTTGATACAGAGCAGTTGCTCAATGAAAAGATCTTTCAGACGAAAAAAGCATTCTACGATATATCGCTGGTTGAAAATTATATCAGCAATCTCTCGAAGATCCTTCGAAACATCAAGCGGCTTGAAAGCATCGTAGAGACGATGCGCACAGAAGGGTATGCGCAAAATATCGATCTTTTGGAAGTTCAGGCGCGCAAAGCAGAAGCACTGAGTATGTACAACCAGGCTAAGTTGAACAGAGAGCTGGCTTATCAGTTTCTTTCGTTCTTACTCAACCAAGATGTCTCATCCATCGAAAAGATCAGCGATATGGCTCCTATGCCAACCGTAAGCCAGGAAAAGCTTGAAGCAAACAATATCGATATCCAAAAAGCCCTTCTGGGTGAACAGATCGCTGATATGGCAGTAGGAGCAGAAGCAGCCAACTTTTTACCGACTGTTGGTGCATTTGCAGAGTACGGAAGTGCCGATGACAAACTCTTCAATGAGTTTAAGCACAAAGACTCCTATACCGTTGGAGTGCAGCTTACGTGGAACCTTTTTGCTGGCGGAACAGACTATGCCAACCTTGAAAAAGCAAAGGTAAATCGTATGAAGATACAAAGTCAGGTCGCATTAGCAAAGAGCGGCATCAGCTTGAAGGCAAAAAAGCTTGAAACCGAGATAAAAAGCAAAGATGCGGATGTGAGAAGCTATCAGAAGCAACTAGAATTTGCGCGTAAAGTCTATGAAAACTATCAAGGGCGTTATCAAGAGGGGATGGTCTCCATCTCAGATGTCTTGATCAAGCAGTCTAAAGAATTGGAGATACTACTGAAGCTTTTAACTGCAAAAAATGAACGTAACACTAAAGTATTTGAACTTAATGGTGTGCTAAATAGCAGTGATATATAAGAAACAAGGAGAAGATATGAAAAAAATAGTCACATTGATTACTCTGTTGTGTGTAACAGTAGGTGCCTATGCCATCGATATCGAGTTGAGCGGGTCAGTGGTTTCGGATAATCAAAAAATGATCACAAGTCGCTATATGGGCTATGTGAAAAATATGGCAGTGAGTGAAGGAGAGATCGTCAAAAAAGGCCAGCTTCTTTATGAGATAGATTCCAAAGAGATAGAAGCCGCAGAAAGCCAGGTAGACCTTGCGATATCGCAGGCAAGACTCGCACTTCAGATGAATACAAGCCAATACACCAATGTCCTCACCAACCTTGCTAGGCATCAAAGGCTTTATGAGAAAAAAATGGTCTCCAAGTATGAGCTAGAGACCTTAGAACTTGCCGCAGCAAACCTTAAAGATATGGTTGAGATCGCAGAGCAGCAGGTCAAACAGGCAGAGGCAAAAAAAGAAGAGGTACTCAATCAATATACGTATCTCAAGATCACTGCGCCCAATGATGGTGTCATCGTTGAAAAGAGGCTGAACGAAGGCGAAATGGCGATCCCGGGGATGCCAGCTTTGGTGCTGACCGATCTGAGTCGCTTGAAAGTCATCGCGGAAATTGCAGAGACACAACTTGCCCATGTCAAAGTAGGTACAGAGGTGGAGCTAATGATCCCTTCTCTCTCGTTAGCTACAAAGGGGAAAATATCATCGATCATTCCAAGCTCCAACCCTATGACACACAAGTTCAAGATCAAGATGGAGTTTGATAAAAAAGATGCTTCTGTCTATCCTGGAATGTATACAAAAATTATCATAAAGTGTGACCGTGATGCAAACCACCAATAAGAAAGAATATCAAGTAACCGATGTTGCAGGTAAGCTTGCACAAGGGTTTTTAAGAAACCCTTTGACGGCTGTTCTAGGTGCTTTTTTGATCTTTATGGGGTATCTCGCACTAAGCATTATGCCGCGTGAAGAGGATCCCCAGATCGCGATCTCCGGGGGTGCTGTGATCGTGCCGATGCCAGGTGCTTCCCCTAAAGAGATCGAAAATGTGATCATCAATCCGCTAGAGCGTAAACTAAGGGAGGTCAGCGGTATAGAGCATATCTACGGTATGGCGATGGACAATGCCGGCGTGGTCAATGTGATGTACTATATCGGAGAAGACAGGGAGGAGTCCAATCTCAAGCTCTATGACAAGGTGATGCAGAATATGGATCAGCTACCAAAAGGAACGATGCAACCAATCATCAAACCCTTTGATATCGATATAGATATCCCTATCGTCACCATTGCCTTTTATCCAAAATCTAAGAGCCAACTCTCCGAAGCACAACTGTTCAACACGGTTAGGGAGGTACAGCAAAAGCTCAATTCGGTCAATAATGTCGCAAAAACTACACTCAAAGGTGCGCGTAAGGCACAATATAACATTGAAGTAGATATGGGAAAACTCTCTGCTTATCATCTCTCTCTTGGTCAGATCATGAAGGCAGTCCAGTCAGTGGCAGTCAATGTACCGGAAGTGAAGGGGAGAACACAACACAATACACTTGTGGTCTTTGGAGTGAAAAATGCGATCGAGAGCGTGGAGGATGTAAGCAATGTGATAGTCGCACAGTATATGGGTTCACCAATTTACCTTAAGGATGTTGCAAAAGTAACAGAAGGCATCGAGATACAGAATTTCCAAACCGCAGAGATCCTTCATAAGCCTACCAAAGAAGCACCATTGAGTGAATCAACCAAACAGATCACACTCACCGTTGCTAAGCTTGCGGGTACCAATGCCGTATTTGTTGCCGATGAGGTGATGGATGTGCTCAAATCCTATCAAGCGAGATTTGAACAAGAGGGCATCGGCTATCTGGTCACAAGAAACTATGGGACGAGGGCCAATGAGGCCGTCAATGAGCTGGTGCACCACCTGATCATTACGATTATTATCATTGCAGTGATGCTTGTCTTTGCACTGGGATGGAAAGAGTCGATCATTGTGACCTTCACCGTGCCGGCAATCTTGGCGATCACACTTTTTATTGCCTATCTGTCAGGACAGACCATTAACCGGATCACACTTTTTGCCTTCTTGCTCTCTTTGGGGCTTTTGGTGGATGCAGCGATTATCGTGATCGAAAATATCCATAGGCACCTCCATGCACATGATGTACAGAGCAAAGAGATGGATGCGCTGCTTGTCGAAGCGACCGATGAGATCGGAGCACCGACCAATGTCGCGACATTGGCGATCATCTTGACAATGGTGCCTATGGCGTTTGTAGGAGGGATGATGGGATCATTTATGCAGCCGATCCCTTATAATGTACCTGTTGCGTTGATTGCTTCGCTTTTTGTGGCGTATATCTTTACTCCGTACTTGAGTCTAAAACTGCTCAAAAAACCAAAGCATGAACATCATAAAGAGGAGGCGCACTCATGAAAAAATTGGAACATTTTATCTATGGCATCCTCAGCGAAAAGAGAAAGAAGAGACTCGTCGTCACACTGACTGCTGTAGCCTTCTTCGCTTCACTTTTGATGTTTCCGACAAAAATAGTCCTTGCAAAGATGCTTCCAGGCAAGAGCGACAATACCTTTTCGATCTATATCGACACTCCGACAGGTTCATCGATAGAAGAGACAAAACGTGTGAGTTCTTGTGTGATCGATTTTCTGAAAAAAGAGGAAGAGATCATGCATATTGAGCTTTTTTTGGGGCAGGGAATCCCTCTAGATTATGCAGGCTTGGTCAAGGGCGCGAGCATGAAGCAGACAGAAAATGTTGCCGAAATATCGGTCAATCTTACCGATAAACACCACCGCGATGAGCCTTCGTTCCTGATGGTACAACGTCTGCGTCCCCTCATACAGGAGGCTTGCCTCCCTCTAGTAAAAGAGACCAGCATTAAGTTCATCGAGCAGCCAGCAGGCCCTCCGACGATGGCTTCTGTCGTTGTCGAAGTCCATGGCAACAATCTTGAAATGATCAGAAAAGTGGCACTAAAGACCTCTGAGATCCTCAGTCGTACAGAAGGGCTTGTCGATGTGGATGTCATGGCGGATGAGATTTTTGACAAATATGAGCTGATGCCTGATCAAGAGAAGATTGCGCGTTCTGGTCTAAGTGTGGAACAGGTCAATCACATGCTTTATCTTGCTTTTGAAGGGATGGTCATCGCGCATAAAAACTCGAACAGCTCTACGGATCAGATACCTATTTTCTTAGTCTTAGAAAAAGAGAGTAAACAACTTTTCTCCAGTGATGAAGCGGCTCTCCAAAGCAAACTCTCTTCACTGAACCTGATGAATATGCAGGGGGCGATGGTCCCTTTGAGCGAAGTGGTATCTATAAAAAAAGTAAAATCCAATCCTATGATCATGCATAAAAATCTGAGTCGTATGATCAATGTCGTTGCAGAGACAGACATGGTCTCCCAGGTTTATCCGCTGCTTGATGCTAGAAGAGCGATGATGGAGTATTTTGAGAAGGAGTATCGTGTCGAAAAAGAACCGGGTATCAATACCAATATGTTCGATCTACATCTCACACACAGGGAAACAGGAGAAAAGATCCTGCTTCATTGGGACGGTGAGATGAAGGTGACACTCGATACCTTCAGGGATCTTGGCGGTGCATTTATCGCTGCACTGGTATTGATCTTCTTGTTACTAGTAGTTTACTACAAGAGTTTTGTCCTCAGCGGCATCATCCTGCTGGGTTCCTTCCTGTCGATCATCGGGGTGATCGTAGGGCACTGGGTGGCAAATTGGTTTACGAGTGAAACATTTTTCCTTACGGCAACCTCATTAATTGGGTTTATTGCTCTGATGGGGATCAGCTCGCGTAACTCGCTCCTACTGATCGATTTTGCCAAATCACTGATGGAGTGTAAAGGTATACCAAAACGCAGAGCGATCGCAGTCGCCACGGCAACGAGAGCAAAGCCTATCGCACTGACGGCTGTAGCGATCATCCTTGGGTCAGCACTCCTTGCTAGTGATCCCATCTTTGGGGGGCTTGGGGTGGCATTGATCTCTGGTACGGTCGCTGCGGTATTTGTCTCGCTTCTCTTTGTCCCGATCCTGATGGATAATGCTAAGGCGATGGATTTTGAGAACAACACGTGTGATATGAAACAGCATAATATCTCTATTACGAAATAATCTTTTATACCTCTAGCGTTCCCGCTTCTTGGCAGGAACGCTTCGCCTCACCTTTTTATTAACCAACCATTTGTTATAATCTGTGCATGATTTTATTTGAGGAGCTAGAATGGCTACAATAGGCATGGGTGATATCAAAAAGGGTACAAGACTTGAGATCGACGGAAACCCTTATAGAGTAACTGAGTTTCAACACGTCAAACCGGGCAAAGGAGCAGCGTTTGTAAGGGTAAAGATCAAAAACCTGCAAACAGGTAAAGTGATCGAAAAAACGATCCATGCGGGCGACAAGTTTGAAGTACCCGAACTTCAGCAAAAAACGATGCAGTATCTCTATGATGATGGTGAGTTTCTTCAGTTTATGGACACAGAGACATTTGAACAGATCGGCTTGACACATGAGCAGGTAGGAAAGGATACCTTCGACTTTATGATCGATGGAATGGAGGCGGAAGTGCTTTTCCATAACGCAAAAGCGATCTCAGTCGAGATCCCTCAGACGGTAGTCCTCAAAATCGTAGAGACTCCGCCAAACTTCAAAGGTGACTCACAAGGTGGTAAAAAACCTGCCAAGCTTGAGAGCGGCGCGGTGGTGCAGATACCGTTCCATATCCTTGAAGGCGAAATGATCAAGGTAGACACGGTAGAGGGTAAGTATCTCGAAAAAGCAAAATAATCTTTTTTTGATCGGGAGTTTCCCGATCGCCACTTCATTTTGCTTCATTTAAAAACTTCACATGGATTTCGATTTTTTCTTAGCGATTTTCATTGAGTACTTATTGATCTGATGGTGTTATCATCATTATAGTGGCATATAGAAAGGAGAACAATAGATGGCAAAAGTAGTATTACCACTGGCAAAAGGATTTGAAGAGCTTGAAGCAGTTGCTCTAATCGATGTCATGCGTCGGGGAGGTATCGAAGTGTCTATCGCCTATCTGGGGCAGGATCGTGCAGTAGTTGGAGCCAATGGGATCACGCTTATGGCAGATACCCCCATTGGGGAGGTGAGTGCCGATGCGTTCGATATGATGGTGCTGCCAGGAGGATGGGATGGTACCTACGCGCTAGCCCAAGATGCAAAGGTGATCTCCTTGCTTCAGGAGTTTAAGGCACACAAGAGTGTCGGTGCGATGTGTGCTGCACCGTATGTGCTCAAAAAAGCCGGAGTGCTGGGAGATGACTATACGTGTTATCCTGGGGCTAAGGATGAGATCAATCATCCCGGATACAGAGATGACAGTAAGGTTGTTGTTGATGACAATGTGATGACTTCACAGGGGCCGGGAACCGCTGTATGTTTCGGGCTTGCGATTCTTGAAAGACTGGCGGGCATGCAGACGATGCAGAAGGTAAAAGAGGGAATGTTGCTGGATTACTGCTGATACAAGTGCGGGGTTTAAAGGAGATTTATCTAAAGGTGCCTTAAAATATGTCCCATCAATAGAAAGGTAAATGATGTCAGAAGAACCTAAACAGATGCCAAAATACACCCATCTACACCTCCATACCGAATACTCTTTGCTTGATGGGGCCAACAAGATCAAAGCATTAGCAAAGAAGGTCAAGGAGCTAGGCATGGATTCGGTCGCGATGACCGATCATGGTAACATGTTCGGTGCGATCGACTTCTATAAGACGATGAGAAACGAGGGGATCAAGCCAATCATCGGGATGGAGGCGTATGTTCATAACCAGCCTGATATTGATGACAAGAGTGTACGACAACGTTTTCACCTCTGTTTGTATGCCAAAAATGATGTAGGATACAAAAACCTCATGTATCTCAGCTCTCAAGCTTACCTGAATGGCTTTTATTATTACCCCCGCATCAATTGGGATCTACTCAAAGCGCATTCTGAGGGATTGGTCTGTACCTCCGCCTGTCTTCAGGGTGAGGTCAACTGGCACCTGAACCTCTCGGAACGGAATGTGAAGTTCGGTGCGAAGGGATATGAGGAGGCGAAGCGCGTAGCGCTCAAATACAAAGCACTCTTCGGTGATGATTTCTATCTAGAGATCATGCGGCACGGTATCGGTGATCAGCTTCGTATTGACTCTCAGATCATACAACTTTCACAAGAGACAGGTATAAAGCTCGTCGCCACTAATGACACACACTACACCAAGCAAGAAGATGCAGATGCCCACGAAGCCTTTATGTGTATTGCGATGAACAAACTCTATGATGACCCCAACCGTATGCGTCACTCAGTCCATGAGTTCTATGTCAAGTCTCCCCATGAGATGGCGAAACTCTTCGCCGATATTCCTGAAGCACTGGAAAATACACAGGAGATCGCGCAGAAGTGTAACCTAGAGATCAAGTTGGGCAACCCCACGCCCCCAAATTTCAAGTTTGCAAGGGAGAAAGCAGCGCAGATAGGTCTGAAGCTTCCAGAGCCGGATGAAGAGTACTCTCTAGCAAACGATACCGCACTCTTTATAGAGGAGTCCAGAAGAGGACTACAAGAGCGCCTGAAAAGCGTTGATCCTTCCAAACATCAGGAGTACCGTGAGAGATTGGAGACTGAAATAGCAATCATTTCCAATATGAAGTTCCCAGGATACATGCTGATTGTGTGGGAATTTGTGGATGCAGCCAAAAAGATGGGTATCCCTGTGGGGCCGGGACGTGGGTCTGCTGCGGGGTCACTGGTGGCCTATGCTTTGCGCATCACCGATATCGATCCGATGCCCTATGGTTTGCTCTTTGAGAGATTTCTCAACCCAGAGCGTGTATCGATGCCGGATATCGATATGGACTTCTGCCAGGCCCGCCGCCAGGAGATACTAGATTATGTGATCGAAAAATATGGGCGTGTGAACGTTGCCCAGATCATTACTTTTGGTAAGCTGCTTGCCAAAGGGGTGATCCGTGATGTGGCGAGGGTACTGGATATGCCGTACGCCAAAGCCGATGCCATGGCGAAACTGATACCCGATGAGCTTGGGATAGATCTAAAAAATGCGTACGAAAAAGAGCCCAAGATCAAGGAGCTTCTAGAGAGCGACCCCTTGGCTGCACGTACCTGGCAGTACGCACTCGCACTTGAGGGGCTAAACCGCAATGCTGGAACTCATGCTGCGGGTGTCGTCATCTCGAATGAGCCGCTATGGAAGAAGACACCGCTCTTTAAGCCTTCGGGACTCAATACGCTTGCGACGCAATACAGTGGAAAATATGTCGAAGATGTGGATCTGATCAAATTCGACTTTCTTGGACTAAAGACCCTAACGGTGGTCGAAGAGGCCAATAAGCTTGTAGAAAAAAGGCACGGAAGGCGTATTGACTTTGCCAAAGAGAATATCAATGACAAAGGTGTTTATGAGTATATCTCTACAGGTGAGACACTGGGACTCTTCCAGATCGAATCTGCGGGTATGCAAGATCTTGCCAAAAAACTGAAGCCATCGGGTTTTGAAGATGTCATTGCGATGCTTGCGCTCTATCGTCCGGGTCCGATGGAGTCTGGGATGCTTGATGACTTCGTAGAGCGTAAGCACGGGCGCGCGGAGATCACCTATCTGTTCCCTGAGCTTGAGCCGATTCTCAAACCGACCTATGGGGTTATTGTCTATCAAGAACAGGTGATGCAGATCGTACAGACGATCGGCGGCTTCTCCCTTGGCGGCGCAGACCTTGTCAGACGCGCAATGGGGAAAAAGATCAAAGAAGAGATGGACAAGCTCAAAGAGCAGTTTGCCAAAGGTGCATCAAAGAAAGGTTTTGACCGCGTCAAGGCCGAAGAGCTCTTTGATCTGATCGTGAAGTTCGCCGGATACGGGTTCAACAAGTCCCACTCTGCTGCGTATGCCCTGATCACGTTTTATACTTCCTATCTAAAGCGCTACTATCCGACGGAGTTTATGGCAGCGATCCTGACACTCGAGAAGAACAATACTGACAAGGTTGTCAAATATGTAGATGAGCTCAAACGCATGGGTATTGATCTCTTGCCACCTGATGTCAACCGCTCTGGATTGGTTTTTGAAGCCCACAGAGTAGAGGGTAGAGAAGCGGTCATGTTCGGAATGGGTGCGATCAAAGGCGCAGGGGATATTGCGATCAACTCGATCCTTGAAGCACGTAAAGCGGGTGAGTTCAGGGATATAAGCGATTTTGTTTCCCGTATCGACTCCAACAAAGTCAACAAAAAAGTGATCGAGTCGCTTATCAAGGCAGGGGCATTGGACTGTTTTGGTTATTCGCGCCATGCGATGCTTTCTCAGATCGAAGAGATCATAGAAGCGGCGAAGAAAGCGGCTGATGCCAAAAAAATGGCTGAAAACTCGCTTTTTGGAGCAGGAGAAGAGATGACGGCGGTGACATTGACACTCTCACACATGCCTGAGTTTGAACCCTTAGAGATATTGGAAATGGAGAAGAGCTCTCTGGGGTTCTATGTATCGGGACACCCCCTAGATAAGTTCCGTGAAGCACTGGGGGAGATCAGCTATACGCTTAGCTCCCAGATCGATGATCTTGCGGATGGTTCAGAGGCACTTTTGATCGGAAAGATTGAAGGGATCACAGAAAAGATCAGTAAAAAAGGCAACAAGTTCGGCATCGCCAATGTCATGGACCTACATGGAAATATCGAGTTGATGCTCTTTGAAAAGAGGCTTAAAGAGCTCGAAGAGGACTTTGATCTGACTAAACCGATCGCTTTCAAGGTAAAGATCACCAAAGACGGTGACTTTACCCGTATGAACATCCTTAGAATTGAGTCGCTTAAAGATGCGAAAAAAGAGAAGGTTAAGGTCAGAAAAGAAGTAAAGCATGTCGAGGAGCCAGAACAGCCATCGCTTATCTTGGCGCTTAACCTGATGCCAGATCCTAAGATCGCAGAAGAGTTGATGTGTTTGGCCCAAAAGTATCCCGGTAAACGCCCGCTTGAACTTCATATCAAGTCGAAGCTTGCGGATGTGGTGATCGAGAGTAAGATGAAAGTGAGCGAATTGATTGTAGAGGAAGCCAAAGAGCTGGGTGTCTACCTCGAAGAACCACTCGTTGTTGAAGGATAATCCATGAGAAGATAGCTCTATGACTGGTATAGCTGATGATCGTTTGATGGGCTGCAGAGGATAAAATAGCGGTAGAACAATATGTTTGGAAGCGACAGCCCTAAAGAAGAGCGGCATAAAACATAAACATTTCTGGGTTTAGTCAATATCCCCTTTGTTTATCTGACCAAACAGTGAACATGGGAAGAAAAGAAACAGAAAGCGCATGAAGTATGAGGCATCTCTATGTAGGATACTGCAGGTCGTGTGCACTGCATTCTTGTTTACCCATGTAAGCAGTCCACGCTTTGATTTGCCAGTGAAAAGTGCTTTAGGTGCTGATTTGCATAGTTGTTGTTTTGCTGGTCAAACGTTTTATCCATCAGAATGAAACGGTGGCGAAACTTTTGGTTGATAGGGCACTCAAATGTGAAATAGTCTCACCAGTGTTTTCAAAACGTTACATATTGATAGTCAAATATCACATAAACCCGATAGATCAATCTTTTTTCAGGAGTATATACACCAGCTTTCTCTCTTCTTTTTCCCCGTGAGCGTGCTTTTTTGTGTCGTATAGAAACAGTTTTAATGGATAACTTTTTGATAGCCAAAAGTTTCACTCTCCTTATACGAAAATAGTGCTACACTTCTTGCATTAAATTAAAAAGTAAGGAACAATAATGGCAAAAATCATTTGGTCAAAAATTGATGAAGCTCCGGCTTTGGCAACGTATTCATTTTTCCCGATTGCATCGAAATTCTGTGCAGCTGGTGGTGTAGAGCTTGAACAAAGTGACATCTCTCTTGCAAATCGAGTACTTGCAGCAATGGGGTTGGCTGAAGATGAACTTTCAAAACTAGGCAAGCTTGTACTGCATCCTGAGGGTAACATTATCAAGCTTCCAAACATCTCTGCATCAGTAGGACAGCTTAAAGAGTGTATCGCTGAACTTCAGGGTCAAGGCTATGATATCCCAAACTACCCCGAAAATCCGCAAACAGATGCGCAAAAAGAGATCCAGGCAAAATATAGCACATGTCTTGGTTCAGCGGTTAACCCAGTACTAAGAGAGGGCAACTCAGACAGACGTGCGGCAAAAGCAGTGAAAAACTTTGCTCAGAAAAACCCACACAAACTCAGCGCTTATGCTGAAAATTCAAAAGCTGCTGTTGTGCATATGAATGGTAAAGGTGACTTCTATGGTAACGAAAAATCAGTAACGATAGAGAAGGCACAAAAGTTAACGATCGCACTCAATGGCAAAACGCTCAAGAGTATCGATGCTCTTGAAGGCGAAGTAATCGATGGTACATTTATGTCTGTCAAAGCACTGAGAAACTTCATCAAGGAAACGATCCAAGAGGCAAAAGAAAAAGGCCTAATCTGGTCGATACATCTCAAAGCTACGATGATGAAGGTCTCTGATCCTATTATATTTGGTCATGCGTTTGAAGTCTTCTTTGAAGAGGTCTTTACTACCTATGCTGATCTTTTCAAAGAATTGGGCGTCAATCCAAATCTTGGTATGGCAGACCTAGAAAAGAAGATCAAGGGTCATGCTCAAGAAGCTGAGATCAAGGCGGCATTCCAAGCAGTTGTCGATGCTGATGCACCCAAAATCGCGATGGTCAATTCTGATAAAGGAGAAACAAACTTCAATGCACCCAATGACATCATTATCGATGCGTCTATGCCGGTTGTAGTAAGAGAAGGGGGTAAACAGTGGGATAGAACGGGTGCAGCGCTTGAAACATTGGCTGTTATCCCTGACAGTACTTATGGTTTCTTCCATCAGGAGATGGTGGCTGACTGTGTGAAAAACGGTCAGTTTGATGTAGCGACCATGGGTACCATGCAAAACGTCGGTCTTATGGCGCAAAAAGCAGAAGAGTACGGCTCTCACCCCACTACATTTGAGCTTGCTGAGGCTGGTACTGTGACGGTTACAGCAGAAGATGGTACCGTATTGATGAGTTTTGAGTGTGAAGCAGGTGATATTTGGAGAATGTCAAGAGCAAAAGATATCCCGATCAAAGACTGGATCCGTCTTGCAATTGAGAGAGGTCAAATCGAGCAGATCCCAGTAGTGTTCTGGCTGGATGAGCACAGAGCGCATGATGCGCAAATGATCGCAAAGGTCAAAAAATATATGCCGGAGTTTAACACTGAGGGCCTTGAGATCCACATTATGGATGTCACAGCTGCCACAAGATTTACCAATGAGAGAATCAGAGCAGGTAAAGACACGATCGCAGTGACAGGTAATGTGCTTAGAGACCATTTGACAGATATGTACCCGATCCTTGAGCTTGGTACATCAGCTAAGATGCTCTCTATCGTTCCGTTGCTTGCCGGTGGTGGTCTGTTTGAAACTGGTGCAGGCGGTTCAGCACCTAAGCATGTCGATCAGTTCCTTGAAGAGGGCCACCTCAGATGGGATTCTCTTGGTGAGTTCCTTGCACTGGCAGAGTCACTGAGAATGATCGATCAAAAACACCCAAATCCTAAACTTGCTGCTGTGACCGCTGCACTGGATGTTGCAAATCAGGAGTACCTCAACAGCAACAAAGCACCAGGGAGAAAAGCGGGTGAGCCAGATAACAAAGCGTCTCACTTCTACTTGGCTCAGTACTGGGCAAGTGCGTTGGCTGATTCGTCAGACAAAGAGCTTCAGGCTACCTTTGCTCCGATAGCAAATGCACTCAAAGAGCACGAAGAGAAGATCATGGAAGAACTTCTTGCAGTAGAAGGCAAAGCACAGGATATCGGTGGATACTACCACCCTGATGATGCAAAAGCTAAAGCAGCGATGAGACCGTCTGCAACACTCAATCGCATTATCGATGCTATCTAATTCGTTTCTATATTAGACAGTATCGCACACTGCATCATCGTGATGCAGTGTTTCTTATCAAAATAGTTCAACATTTTGGTATACTAATTTTCTCAGAGTTATCTGACAATAACATAGGGTAGTCGACTTCTAAAGCATTGCAAAACATTATTGATAATCTTATGGGCATGTGCGCCCTAAAATGATGAGTTATGTTTTGCTCAAGGGTCACCCTGTGGATCTCACTAGACACTAGAAAGGATTCAAATGGCTAAAGGTAGAAAAGTAACGATTATTGGGACGGGCAACTTCGGTTCAACTGTCGCATTTATTTTGGCAATGAATGGGGCATGCCACAACATAGTATTGAGAGGGCGTGATATCGACAAGGCAAGAGGAAAAGCTCTTGATATGTCACAGGCTGCGAACGCAGCGCGTCAACATACGGTTGTAAAGGCAGCAGATGGGCCTGAAGATATGGCTGGTTCGGATATCGTAGTGATCACAGCAGGTGTTCCAAGAACCCCTGGAATGAGCAGAGATGATCTGCTTAGCAAAAATGCAGCGATTGTAAAAAAATATGCCAAAGAGATCAAGGAGCATGCGCCAGAATCCATCGTCATTGTGGTCACCAATCCGCTTGATGCGATGACGTATGTGGCGCACAAAGCGACAGGATTTCCAAGAGAAAGAGTTCTTGGAATGGGTGGTATCCTTGATGCTGCGCGTATGGCACACTTTATTTATGAAAAACTTGAGTATGGCGCAGGGCAGATCCGTGCTACGGTCATGGGAGGACATGGTGATACCATGGTTCCTCTGCCTAAGTTTACAACCGTTGCAGGTGTGCCGATCGAAGATCTGCTGGATGCAGAGCAGATCGGCGAGATCGTTCAGAAGACAAGAAACGGCGGTGCCGAGATCGTAAACCTTTTAGGAGACGGTTCAGCATATTATGCACCGGCAAAATCTACAGCGATCATGGTAGAGTCTATGTTGCGTGATACGAAGCAGATACACTCTTGTGCGATTATGCTTGACAATGATTATGGTTATTCAGGCGTTGTTTCTGGTGTTCCGGTGATGATTGGTGCCGGAGGCGGGGAAGAGGTGATCCATATGTCACTCAAGCCGCTTCAGCAGGAGCGTTTTGCCAAGTCTGTGGCTGCGGTTCAGGAGATGATAGATAAGCTCTATGAACTGAACATTTTCGATGAAGAGGCGTAGTGTGCCAAGACGTAGAGTAGGGATCGTAGGTGCTGGTGCTGTGGGTGCTACGGCAGCATATTCACTGGTGATGACGGGTAGCTGTGAAGAGATCGTTCTTTTTGATATCGTCGAAGGTGTGGCGCTAGGTAAGGCGATTGACATAGGCCAGGCAGCTCACTATTCGCCAAAAGGCACCAAGGTGACTGCTGTAAAAAGTGCAGCAGAGATGAAAGAGTGTGATGTTGTCGTGATCACTGCGGGTGTACCGAGAAAAGGTGATATGACCAGGGCTGATCTTTTGATGATCAATGCCAAGATCATGAAAAATGTCCTCAGTGATGTGGCGAAGCACTCTCCAGATGCCATTATCATCTGTGTTTCCAATCCTCTAGATGTGATGACCTATGTCATCCATCAGATGACAGGTTGGGAACGTAACCGTATTGTAGGAATGGCCGGCGCTTTGGATGGTGCGAGAATGGCGTATCAGATCTACAAGACTCTTGGGTATGGAATGACGCAAACAGGTGATCTTGTCATCGGTGATCATGGTCAAAACATGATTCCTCTGCCACACAAGGTACAGGTTGGATCGGTGAATGCAGGTGAACTTCTGAGTCAAGAACAGATGCAACAGATCATTGACCGTACGAAAAATGGAGGCGCTGAGATAGTGAAGCATCTGGGTACTTCAGGCTACTATGGTCCTGGACGTGCTGTAGCGTATATGGTGGAAGCGATACTGGATAATTCCCGTATTGTTGTCTCCTCTTCGGCACTGCTTCAGGGAGAATACGGATACAGTGATGTCTGTGTGGGCGTACCGGTTGTACTTGGCCGTAACGGGATTGAAGAGATTATCCAGATTGATCTTGATGAAGAGACAGAAGCGAAGTTTAAAGTTTCAGTAGAGTCTATTCGGGACAATATCAATATGTTGTTTGAGCATAAATTTTTTGAATAGGATGGTAAATGAGAGAAATCGAGTATAATGAGGTGGTAAAAGCCGTTAAAGACATGATCATGTATAGCGGCACTGATCTTCCCCAGGATGCATATGATGCATTAAAGCAGGCAATGGAAGAGGAGAAGTCACCTGTAAGCAAAGAGGTGATTCGCCAGATCCTTGAAAATGCGGATATCGCTAAAGATGAGAAAAGACCATTGTGTCAGGATACTGGTCTTGCCGTTTTCTTTGTGAAAGTCGGCGATGAGGTAAAGATCAAGGGCGGGCTACTCAAAGATGCGATCAACGAAGGAACGGAGCAGGGGTATACGCAAGGATACCTCCGTGCTTCGACCTGTGAACCCTTTAGTAGAGCAAATCTCAAAGATACGGTGGGATACAACCTCCCTGCGATTATTCATTTTGACCTTGTATCAGGAGACAAGATCGATATAGAGTATGCGGCAAAAGGCGGCGGATCGGAAAATGTAAGCAGGGCGAGAGTATTTCCTCCTGCGGCAGGGAAAGAGGGTATCATCGAGTATGTCAAAGAGGTGATCAGTGATGCCGGCGGGAACCCCTGTCCTCCCATCACGGTAGGTGTAGGTATCGGCGGTACGTTCGAAAAAGCGGTGATAAGCTCTAAACATGCACTCTTTAGAAACATCGGCAGCGTGAACCCCGATCCGGAGATGGCGGAGCTTGAAGAGACGATCCTCAATGAAGTGAACAAACTCGGAATCGGTGCGATGGGAATGGGCGGAACAAAAACCGCACTTGCAGTACATATCGAATCAAATCCGTGCCATATCGCTTCATTGCCTGTTTCTGTGAATGTGCAGTGTCACTCTTCTAGACATACACACATCACACTATAAGGAGAAAGAGGATGGCAACATACAATTTGACAACACCATTAAGCAGTGAAGAGACAAAAATGCTTAAAGCTGGGGATACAGTATTTTTAAGCGGTACGATCTACACAGCAAGGGATGCTGCGCACAAGAGACTAGTGGAACTGATCGAAAAGGGCGAGGAGCTTCCGTTTGACCTTGAGGGATCAGTGATCTATTTTGTCGGTCCTACGCCTCCCAAACCAGGTGATCCTATCGGAAGTGCAGGCCCCACCACATCCTACCGCATGGACAGCTACTCTCCCACGTTGCTGAAGCACGGCTCAAAAGGAATGATCGGAAAGGGGAAGAGAAATCAGGCAGTCAAAGATGCCTGTATAGATTATGACGGTATCTATTTTGGTGCAACAGGCGGTGCGGGTGCACTTCTTGGAAAACAGATCAAACGTGCAGAGGTGATCGCCTATCCTGAACTTGGTCCCGAGGCGGTACGTAAACTGGAAGTGGAGAAGTTTCCTGTCACGGTGATCAACGATACTTATGGTAACGATCTCTATCAAATAGGCAGGGAGCAGTACGAAGTCAAGGAGTGACTACTTAGCTACCTCTTCTTTACATATCCTTTTATGGATATGCTTCTCTTTTTTCTCCATCCTTTTTAGTGCACAGTCTCACACAAATATCAATGCAGTGATAGCACGCAATGTCACAGTGATACTTGGAGGTGCCCTCAAGTCAATGGTTCAATAAAGAAGTACTACGGTTTTGTCTCCTAGCTCAATCAATTTCATGCTTTGAGCGGACATGATGCTTAAGTGGCACTTTCTGGAACACTCAAGGCACTGGCTGCAAATCTGATGAAGTTCATCTATGATATCAGGCGACAGGCAACGATGCGGCCAAAATCGCAAAAAACACAAGCGAACCATACAGCACTCAAAGAGGAAGCGGCAAATCTTGGAGTGATGCGCGATGAAGAGTTCGATGCAGGAGCGAAACCCAAAGAGATGATCGTGCCTAAAGGGTAACAGTTTGTTTTGGGTGAAAACCCCCATTTTGAGCAATTTACACCCTTTCCCCTCAAAAACTGTGTAGATATAGTACACTTTTAGAAATTCAAATGCACTAATAAAAGAATTAATCCTAAATTGTTTGATGAAATCCTATAATATAGGAATTAATTTGTAATTTAAAAGGAGATAACGTGAATATTCATGAGTATCAGGCAAAACAAATTTTTGCTAAGTATGGTGTTCCTACACCAAAAGGTATCGTTGCAAATACTCCAGACCAAGCGGCTAAAAATGCTGCTGAACTCGGTGGGGATATCTGGGTAGTTAAAGCACAAATTCATGCAGGTGGTAGAGGACTTGGTGGTGGAGTAAAGCTTGCCAAGTCTATCGATGAAGTCAGAGAGCTAGCAAGCCAGATCCTTGGTATGACACTTGTAACACATCAGACGGGACCTGAAGGGAAGCTGGTGCAGAAAGTTTATATCGAAGAGGGTGCGGATATCAAAGATGAGCTTTATCTTGGTGTCGTACTTGATAGAGCAAAAGAGATGCCTGTGATCATGGCTTCGACCGAGGGTGGTATGGAGATCGAAAAGGTCGCTGAAGAGACTCCAGAGAAGATCATTAAAGTCGCTGTTGACCCTGCGATCGGCTTCCAAGGATTCCATGGTAGAGCACTTGTCTTCGGACTGGGGATTACAGATCCAAACGAACAGAAGAAATTTATCGATTTTGCGTCGAAACTCTACAGGGTATACATGGAAAACGATGCAGAACTCATCGAGATCAACCCGTTGATCAAGACAGGATCGGGTGATTTTCTTGCGCTTGATGGCAAAATGGGATTCGATGACTCTGCTCTGGGGCGTCATCCTGAGATCGAAGATATGAGAGATCTTTCAGAAGAGGATCCAGATGAGAGGGAAGCGAGCCAGCATGGACTGAGCTATGTGGCACTTGATGGTGAGATCGGTTGTATGGTTAACGGTGCAGGTCTTGCAATGGGTACCATGGATACGATCAACTATATGGGCGGAACGCCGGCAAACTTCCTTGATGTGGGCGGTAAAGCGAATGCACAGACAGTGGCAAAAGGGTTTGAGATCATTCTTAAAAACCCTAATGTCAAAGCGATCTTTGTCAACATCTTTGGTGGCATCGTAAGGTGTGATCGTATCGCTAATGGTATCCTTGAAGCGACAAAGATGGTAGATGTCCATGTGCCGGTAATCGTAAGACTTGATGGTACCAATGCGCTTGAGGCAGCAGAAATTCTTAACAATGCACATATCGCAAATATTATTCCTGCAACTGATTTGGCTGATGGTGCGGCAAAAGCAGTAGCAGCAGCAAAAGGAGAGTAAAAGATGAGTATTTTGGTAAATAAAGAGACAAAAGTAATCGTACAGGGTTTTACAGGAAGCGAGGGGACATTCCATGCTGAGCAGTGTATCGCATACGGTACAAATATTGTCGGCGGTGTCACACCGAACAAAGGCGGACAGGAGCACCTTGGTAAGCCGGTGTTCAATACCGTCAAAGAGGCGGTTGAAGCAACAGGTGCTACCGTTTCTATGGTATTTGTTCCGCCTGCGTTTGTCGCAGATGCGGTCATGGAAGCGGCTGATGCAGGTATCGAGCTTGCCGTGATCATCACCGAAGGCGCTCCAGTACGTGACATGCAAGCGGCAAAAGCTTATGCGACTAAACACGGCATGAAGACAATCGGACCAAACTGTCCTGGTATCATCACGGCTGAAGAGTGTAAGATCGGTATCATGCCTGGTATGATCTTCAAAAAAGGGAACATCGGTCTTATCTCCAAGTCGGGTACTTTGACCTATGAGGGAGCAAACCAGGTAGTCAGAGAGGGATTTGGTATCTCTACAGCCGTTGGTATCGGTGGCGACCCGATCATTGGTCTTTCTTACAAGCAGTTGTTGCCAATGTTTGAAGCGGACCCTGAAACAGAAGCGATCGTCATGATCGGTGAGATCGGTGGAGATCTTGAGATCCAGGCTGCTGCTTTCATCAAGGAAAACATCACGAAACCAGTTGTGGCTTTTATCGCAGGACAAACGGCACCAAAAGGCAAAAGAATGGGGCATGCAGGTGCCATCGTATCCGGTTTGGCAGGTACTGCAGCAGAGAAGATGGCAGCACTTGAAGCCGCAGGTGTCAAAGTAGTTGTTTCACCAGCGGATATCGGTAAAGCCGTCAAAGAAGTACTCTCTAGATAAGCGTGTTGCTTATGATACGTTGTTGTTGTCTGTAGATGTTAAATCTTTGCAGTTTATCTTTTAAGATAAGTTGCAAAGTGCTCTTTCATTTACGGATTTTTCTGAGAACCCCTCTCCCTCTCTATTGCCCCTATGCTTTGCATATCTTTGATAGGCTTTTTCACCATAATGCATCATACTATATTGGCAAAAGGTATCATATCCTGCGTAATGGGGAAAACGAATCAATAAAGAGTTAAAAGCCTCTCTTCTTCTTGCTTCAAAATGTAACAAACTCACTTATGGTTACAATAATGCCTTGTGATTTATAGCTCCCTTAGAGAAACTAGTGTATCCTCAATCACAGTGAATTGTTTATCTCACTTAACTATATTATTAAAGGGGCACAAATGGCAGTAATGACAGCACCAGAGAATACTCCGGTATGGGTAAATACGGCTAGATGTAAAGCTTGTGATATCTGTGTGGATTCATGTCCGGCGGGTGTACTTTCTATGCAGGCAGATGCGAGTTCAACATTGGGTGCAATGATCTCGATCGTAGCGCCTGAATCATGTATCGGATGTAACGAGTGTGAGCTTTCCTGTCCGGACTTTGCAATCTATGTTGCAGAAAAAAGCGAATTTAAGTTTGCTAAACTTTCCGACGCTGCAAAAGCAAGACAAGAAGTGATTTCAAATAACGGGTATAGACTACCCGCGGACTACATGGAGGTTAACTAATGGCGGAATTAAGAGAAGTGATATCAACAGGTAACGACCTTGCTGCGATCGCGGCAGTAGATGCTGGCTGTAGATTTTTTGGTGGATATCCTATTACTCCATCAAGTGAGATCATGCATACGATCTCTGACCTGCTCCCTGAAGTAGGTGGTGCGGCAATCCAGATGGAAGATGAGATCGCCGGTGTTGCAGCAGCTATTGGTGCTGGGATGAGTGGTGTACGTACATTGACTGCCACTTCTGGACCTGGTATTTCATTGAAAGCTGAAAACCTTGGTCTTGCTCAGATGGCAGAAGTCCCTTTAGTAGTGATCAATGTAATGAGAGGTGGTCCGTCCACAGGTCTTCCTACACGTGTGTCTCAAGGTGACGTTGCACAAGCCAAGAACCCAAGTCATGGTGATTACAAATCAATTACTGTATGTGCGGGTAACCTTGCAGAGTGCTATACAGAGACAGTGAGAGCATTCAATCTCGCAGACAGATTTATGCAGCCGGTCTTCGTACTGCTTGATGAGACACTTGGGCATATGCACGGTAAGGCGATGATCCCTACGGCTGAAGAGGTACAAGCAGGTATCCAGCCAAGAAAAAGGTTTGATGGTGCACCTGAAGAGTATAGACCCTATGGTGTAGCGCAGGATGAGCCTGCGGTACTTAACCCGATGTTCCAGGGGTATAGATATCACTATACCGGCCTGCACCATGATGCTATGGGATTCCCAACTGAAGAGATCGAAACATGTAGAAAACTGATCGACAGACTCTTTAGAAAAGTGGAAGAGCATACAGATGAGATCGAATCAAACGAAGAGTATATGCTTGAAGATGCTGAGATCCTTCTAATCGGTTATGGTTCGGCATCACTTGCGATCAAAGAGGCGGTCTCTGTACTGAGAGCTGAAGGTATAAAAGTAGGTATGTTTAGACCGATCACGCTTTGGCCGAGTCCGGAGCAGACACTGTACGAGCTTGGACAGAAGTTTGACAAAGTACTTTCAGTAGAGCTTAACCAAGGTCAATACCTTGAAGAGATCCAAAGAGCAATGGGAAGAAAAGACATCGAAAAGTTGACAAAAACCAACGGTCGTCCATTCTCCCCTGCAGATATTATCGAGAAGGTGAAGGAGGTATTCTAATATGGCTTTTAATTACGATAGTTACTTAAGACTTGAAAAAATGCCAACACTATGGTGTTGGGGATGTGGGGACGGTGTCATTCTCAAATCATTTATCCGTGCGATTGACAAACTTGGACTCTCCAAAGATGAAGTGTGTGTGGTTTCTGGTATTGGATGTTCTGGAAGATTCTCTTCTTATGTTGATTTCAACACGGTACACACCACACATGGTAGAACTGTGGCATTTGCTACGGGGATCAAGCTTGCCAACCCAGATAAAACAGTTGTCTGTGTTGCGGGCGACGGTGATGCACTGGCGATCGGCGGTAACCATACAATCCACGGTTGCAGACGAAATATCGATATGACTTTGATCGTGATCCAGAACTTCATCTACGGATTGACAAACTCTCAGACTTCACCGACAACACCGCAGGGAATGTGGACGGTTTCACAGAAAGCCGGTAACATCGACCCTACATTGAACGGTTGTGCATTGGCAGAAGCTGCTGGTGCATCATTTGTTGCAAGAGAGAGTGTTAATTCACCAAAAAAACTTGAAAAAGTATTGGTAGAAGCGATCAAACACAAAGGATTCTCCTTTGTCGAAGTGCTCTCTAACTGCCACATCAACCTTGGTAGAAAAAACAAAATGCATTCAGCGATGGAAAATCTTGACTGGATCGACAGTATTACAACTCCTAAGAAAAAGTATGATGCACTTAGTCCTGAGGAGCAGCTCAACCTTTTTCCTACAGGTATCTTAAAGCAGGATACTGAAGCTAGAGAGTACTGTGAGATGTATGAAGAGATCAAGGCAGTACACCAAGGTAAACGTGGAACGATCACGCAAGACGACTTTAAGAAAAAAATCTAAGGAGAGAAGAACCATGAGTAGAATTGTAATGAGATTTACCGGTGTGGGTGGCCAGGGTGTTCTTCTAGCAGGTGAGATCTTCGCAGCAGCGAAGATCAAAACAGGCGGATATGGTATCAAAACTGCGACGTATACCTCTCAGGTACGTGGCGGTCCGACTGTGGTTGACATCCAGTTAGATGACAAAGAGATCTTCTATCCGTACGCCATTGATGGTCAGATCGATTTCATGCTCTCTGTTGCCGATGTAAGTTTCCAGCTCTTCAAAAAGGGTGTACGTGAAGGCGGTACGATCGTCATCGAGCCAAACCTTGTTTTCCCAAGTGAAGAGGATAGAAAAAAATGGAATATCGTTGAGATCCCTATCATTACTATCGCGAAAGAAGAAGTAGGTAATGTGATCACCCAATCTGTTATTGCATTGGCGATTGCCAATACTTACATGGAAGCGATTGATGAGCAGATACTTATCGATACCATGCTTTCAAAAGTACCGAAAAAAGTACATGAGCTCAACCTTAAAGCTTTTGAGCTTGGAAAAAAATATGCACAAGAAGCGATGGCTAACGCTTAATTAGCTTTGGTTTTGATGTAAACGGGAATTTTCCCGTTTGCTGCTGTTGCATCAACCTCTATATTGACTAGTTTCAACTATTTGGCTGAAACTTTTTTACCTCCTTTTCATAGGCTGCACTTATGAGCTGTAGTGCTTCACTATTTTTGTGTCTTTTTGCATAGTCGATCGCCAAGTCATAGGCTTCATCAAAAAGGTAGAGGCTGCATCCTAGATTCATGAGATATTTGACAAAGAGATTTTTATGGTGTGCAATCGCGTACATCAGCAAAGTCTGCTCTTTGTCATTGCGCATATTGACCGATAATCCTTTTGAGAGAAGATAGGCAAAGAGTCTAAAATCATGGCACGCTATTGCCCAGAATAGTGCATGTTTTTCAGATGTAACCATCAATGGAATTCCCTCGTCGATCAGTGTGATACTGTAGAGGAAATTATCGTTTTTGATTGTGTAATAGAGTAGATTTCTTCCATAATGGTCACGCGCATGAAGTGTCATCTGATCGCTTGGACCAAACGGCAACATTGATTGCTCTTCAAGTGATTTTTTTCCTATCTCTATTCTGTTTTTCATGGGTGCTGTCATTGTCAATCCTTTTATGAAGCTCTAGCATATTTGGCTAAATTTTTTAACTGAAAATACCAGTCGTTGTCCTCTTGAATGTTGTGAAGTGCTTCTGTTTTCAAGCAAATTTCTAGCATTTCACCATTTAAGCAGGTATACTCAATATAATGCAATGGTATATCTAGAGAATTTTCACAATACTCAAGCTGATAAAATTCATACCTTAACTCTTCGATGGAGAAGATATCCAAGCGATCGAGCGGTATCAAAAAATAATCTTCCAGTATAAAGCTTTTAAAATCTCTTTTCATCGCATTGACCTCTTTGTGTACAGTGCATGCAAATTTTTTTCTCCAATTCATTGTTGGACTGAATCAGCTTGATGATCTCACATTTGACCGAATCGATATTGCGTGTACTATATGCGATGCATACGCCTCGATTTTTTGCTTCTTCTCTATAGTGCAACATAGCGTTATGGTTAAGAAAATTGGTCAGCATCAAAACAAGATCTGTTTTTGAGGGGATCTGTTTTGCTTTTTTTCTACCATTTTTTAACTTTCTTCCTGTCCAGTGAGTCACATTGGTGACCCCCAGCTCATAAAGTATATTTAATATAGGGTCTATTTTATCTCCGCCTAAAACCAGCACTGACATGTTTTCTCCTTTTTGTTGATAACTATTCTCAAATCATACAGCGCAAACACTTAAAAGTATATTAAACTAATAATCATTATCAAAATAATATCTCTTGCACACGATCTTGCTAAATATTTTATGCTATAATTCGCCTAAAGGTACGACAGGTAGTTGCTGGCAACATCTTTGTTGCAAGAGGAAAGTCCGGGCTACATGCAAGACAGGGCTCCATCTAACGGATGGCCGGAGTAATCCGAGGGCAAGTGCAACAGAAAGTAGACTTCCACGCAAGTGGTAAAGGTGAAACGGTGGGGTAAGAGCCCACCAGTGCCTGTGGTAACATGGGCAGCTAGGTAAACCCTTCCCGTAGCAAGAAGTACATGGTAATAAGTCTTGCTATGCCGCCTCGAGCGGCAAAAGTACTTCGCTTGAGCGGTATGGCAACATATCGCCTAGATAAATAACTACCCACGACAGAACCCGGCTTACGGCGTGCCTTTTTACCACTCGCTTTACTGATCAAGTCAACCCATTGAAGTAGTTGAAAAAATCAATATTTGCTCTGTATGACGAGCACATCAATCTGCCTGTACCACTGATAGGAATACTGCAGCCCAGTGACTTGAGCAAAGATATGTTTTATGGGAAGATCTAGCAAAGGATTGTAGCGTTGATAAGGAGTTGATAGAAAAGTTATTGAGGTATCCCCTTTATACTCTTGCCAAACTTCCAGACAGCTTACTTCAACGCAAATTCGCTATAATCATCTCAAAAAAGAGAAGCCTGATGAAATTGTTTTTTTTACTGCTTTTAACCCCCTTGTGCGTATGGGCCAAAGTACACTACGCCAAACTCGAACCGTATGAAACTGTCACATTGAAGTCTGCGGTGAGTGCATTGGTACTCGATGTAGATCTCGAAGCTGAAGGGAGTATGGTGGACCAAAAACGCGTAATCTATCTAGATGATCGTTTGGATAAAATCAATTTGGAAACATCAAAGGAAAACCTTCAAATCCTTCAGGAAACTTTAAAGCGGCAAACAGCATATTTTCAACGTATAGATAAGTTGAGTACAGCATCTATGACCCAAAAAGACAATGCTTTTTTTAGTTTTGCTTCTGCTAAAACACAGTATTTAGAGATGCAGTACAAGATCGCCCAGCTTGAAGAGAGCATTGAAAAAAAGTCGATTGTGCTACAGCGTAAGTATCTGTATGAGATCATGGTACGCAAAGGTGATTATGTTACGCCAGGTTCACCATTGGCAAAGGTAGTGGATGCAAGCAGGGCAAAACTTGTACTCTATCTGGACTCTGAAGAACTGGAGGGTATCGAGCAGAAGAGTGTGTATCTCGATGGGAAAAAAAGTGACTATAAAGTCGACAAAATCTGGAGGATCACTGATGAGAAGTTTATCTCATCGTACCGTGCAGAGATCTACCTGGATGCCCCCAAGGGCTCTTTCTCTAAGCTTCTCAAGGTGGAGCTCAAGTAATGGCTGAGAAAACGGCATACGGGATGGACTGCTATGATGCCTGCCGTATCCTCCTTGAAGAGAGTGAGATTAATGGTGATGCAGAACATCCCGCAGGCAACGAGGCACTCTGTGCCGTGGTGCACAGATCTATGGATGAGATGGATCGCATTACTGCCCCCAGATTAGAGGGAAAAGAGGTGAGCATGGAGGAGGCATTGGCTGCAGTAGCCGAGGCTTTTAGGGAAGAGAAAAGTCTGCTCTGGAGAGGTTCGGGCAATGCAGGCGTGATGCAGGAGGTGACCGACCTCTTCATGGAACAGATCGGCGGATACCTGACCAAAGGAAGCCTATGTGGTAGTGCTGGAGTTGCAGGGATAGAAGCGGGAAGAGGGATCAACAAAGCCTTGCCGCTTGAACAGATCAAAAAGTCCGAGGTAGTGGTGGTCTGGGGTAGAAACCTCACGGTGACTAACGCCCATCTCATGCCCTATCTTGAGGGGAAAAAGCTGATCGTGATCGATCCGGTTCGTACAGAGATTGCCAAGAAAGCAGATCTCTTTTTGCAGGTCGCCCCACGCACGGACTACTATGTCGCGATCATGCTGGCCCGTTTTATCTTCATGGAAGACAGTGAGGATAAGGAGTGGTTGGAGGAGTTCGCTCCTGATTTTGAGGAGTTCTATGACTATACCAGAGAGCACCGCATCAAGGCGATCCTGAAGTATATCGATCTTGACCTTGGGGGTTTGGGACGCCTGCTAAACTATCTGAGAGCTAGAAAGGTGGTCTTTCTGGTCGGAGCGGGGGTACAGAAGTACTCTACGGGTTCTTATACCCTACATGCGATCGATTCACTTGCTGCGGTACTGGGCTTGTTTGGCCGAGAGGGGTGCGGGGTCGGTTACCTGGGGGAGAGCAAACGGGGGTTTGTCAACCCCTTTGAGACGACATGCAAGCGTGTGAGTAAAGTGGATACCGAGTTTGGCGACTTTGATACGGTTCTGGTACAAGGCGGTAACCCTGCTGCCTCTATGCCCGATACGAACAGGGTCACAGAATCGCTAGAAGGTGTGAAAAACCTTATCTATTTCGGCCTGCATGAGAATGAGACATCAAGAATGGCAAAGATCGTGATCCCTGCCAAGACCTTCTACGAGAAAGAGGATATCAGGCTCAGTTATGGCCATCAGTATGTTTCCTTGATGAAGAAGATCAAGACGTCAGCTATCGGTATCAGCGAGTATGACTTTACCCGCTACCTCTTTGATGTATTTAGTTTCAGCGGGTTGGAGAGCGAGGAGTACTATCTGAATGCTTGGCTCTCCCAATGTAGGGAGCTTGGCGGCGAGTTGGTAAGTCCGGCGTATGAAGCACTACCCTACAGCGATGGGTTCGGAGAAGAGGGTGATGATGAGTTTGTGTTTATCGAGGAGTTCAACGATGATTTTGTCAACACCAAACGTTTTACCAGATACAGAAAAGAGAGCCAGAATAAACCAAAGGACGAAACGCTCTGGCTGCTCACACCGAAGTCGAAGAGGTCCATCAATACACAGTTTGTAAGAGACAACAGAGTACAGCTCAACCCCGTACTTGGGTTTAAAGATGGAGAGAAGGTGAAAGTAAGCTCAGAGCATGGGGAGTATCTCTTTGAAGTGCACTGCTCTGAATACCTCAGAGACGACACGGCACTGATCACGAACAATACGATCGGCGTGAACTACCTCACTCCCTCTATCGTCAGTGACGAAGGTGAGGGTGCCTGCTATCAGGAGGTGAGGGTGAAGGTAGAGCGGATATAACCAAGATACCTATACCTCTTTATCCTTCATCTGGCTTTTTTTCAAGCAGCAAAGTATCAGAAGTCTGAACTTCTCTCTATCGCTGAAGGTGGCTAGAGTTTTAGGGGTGTCCTTATGAGCCGTTGAGTCTCCTTGTGATCCATGGGCGTGATGTTTGAGAGCTGGTCATAGTACGCCAGGGTATTTTTTGCCCTTATAAAGCTTTGTTGCAACCGGTATGGAGCAGGACATAAAGGT
>Ga0209614_1000365_pt1 | contig 41277 bp, 33 predicted proteins | sample BlaSprsedimmetaG_FD_185484 | JGI IMG/M metagenome (GOLD analysis project Ga0209614, IMG submission 185484) | Hot spring sediment bacterial and archeal communities from California, USA to study Microbial Dark Matter (Phase II) - Blank Spring... ...
CTGTGGTCAGCCACCACGGCTTTGACGATCCGCCCAAGCTGGCCGCCGACGCTAAGACGGAAGAAGAGGCGCTCGCGCATTATCGCCGCGTGCGCGATGAAATCCGCGCCTACATCGAGACGCTGCCAGAAGCGCTGACGCAGAATGATCCCCTTAACTTTGCGCTTTAAAGAGGCGCGGTTGCAATGCCTTTTCGCCAAATCCTGATAGATGGTTCACCGGTGGGCCTGCAAGGGCTGGATGACGCATTGGAGACCCTGCGCGCTGCGGGTTGGCAGCCGGGCGAGGCGGGGCTGTGGTTGCGCTATTACCCGGATGATAGAACGACCAAAATCGTGCTGTATTGCCGCAGTGCGCATTGGTCCGCGATAGCGGCTCAGACATTGGTTGCGGCGGGTTATACCAATGTGTGGCATCTGGACGGCGGGATGGTCGCATGGGATGCGGCGGGCTTGCCGTTGGTGATGCAGTAAAAATCGTAACTACTCAGCTTGGCTCCGAGGGGATCGTCAGATCCCCGTCAAGTCAGATTTATCCAGGACTACATTGTTATAGCAGCCTGGAATTTGCTTGTGCCTCCACGCCGGATCTGGCGATCCGGCTAGAGCCTGAGTAGATACTAAAAATCTATCTATTCATTACCGATAGGAGAGAGTGCCTTGAAGCAAGTAAGTTTTGTGCGAATACTATTATTTTTGTCGGTGTGTTTGAGCCTCACCATGAGCGCGCCTGCAATGGTGCGCGCTGCGCCAGTGATGCAACAGGCGGATCATTCTGTCTACCTCTACTTCTTTTGGGGCGATGGTTGCCCGCACTGCGCTCATCAAAAGCCCTTTTTGGAGGAACTGGCGGAGCGCTATCCCAACCTCGAAGTGCTGGCTTTTGAAATCTACAACGTCGAGGCGAACCGTGCTGTTTTCATGAACATGGCCTCCGCCATGGGCTTCGAGGCGCGGGGCGTTCCTACTACCATCATCGGGGAGCGTTACTGGGTGGGCTTCTCTGATGTGACCGCGCAGGAGATTGAGGCGCAGGTGATGGCCTGTAGTCTTTCCGGTTGTCCCGATGCCGGGGTGGGGGTGATTCCTGGACGGGAGGCCGCGCCCCCCAGCAGCGACGCGCCGACGGAATCCGGCGCCGAAGTTGCCGCAAGCGTCATCACCGTGCCGTTGCTGGGCACAGTGGACTTGGGCGCGCAATCGCTATGGGTGAGCACGGCGCTCATCGGCTTCGTGGATGGGTTCAATCCCTGCTCGCTGTGGGTGCTTTCCATCCTCATCGCGCTTACTTTGCGCACGGGATCGCGCAGGAAGATCTTCATCATCGGCCTGACCTTCATCACGGTGACGGCGCTGGTCTACGTGCTCTTCATCGCCGGGCTGTTCACCATGCTCACCTTCATCAGCTTCCTGGGCTGGATTCAGGCGGCGGTCTCGTTGCTGGCGCTCTTCTTTGCGCTCATCAACATCAAGGATTACTTCTGGTACAAAGAGGGCCTCTCGTTTACGATAGACGATGCGCAGAAGCCGGGCCTTTACAAGCGGATGCGGCGGGTGTTGCAAGCGGGGGATTCGTTGGGCGCTTTGGTGATTGCGACGATAGGGCTGGCGGTGGGCGTCTCGCTGGTGGAGTTTTCCTGTACGGCAGGCTTCCCTGTCCTGTGGACGAATCTGGTCGCTGCGCAAAACGTGACGCCGCTGACCTTCGTGCTGCTGTTGCTGCTCTACATGCTCATCTACCAGATTGATGAACTGGGTATCTTCATAGTCGCCGTCGTGACGCTGCGCGCCAGCAAGCTGGAGGAGAAGCACGGGCGCATCCTCAAGCTGATCGGCGGGACGTTGATGCTGACCCTGGCTGCGGTGATGCTCATCAATCCTGCGCTAATGAACGATCTGCGCAGTTCCGTGATTATTTTCGGCGTGGCTTTTGGCGTGGCACTGTTGATCTTGCTCGTGCATCGCGTGGTGTTGCCGCGCTTCGGGATCGTCATCGGTACAGAAGCGGAGGTGCGCTCTGGTAGGCGCTCAAAGAGCAAGCGCCGGCGCAAACGGGTATCTCATGGATGAGAATCTCAAGGCGATGCGGAAATTGCGGCGCACATTGCCGAACAACACTAACGGGTAGAATGTTTTATGTCCAATGCGCTTAATTCCCCATCCGTAGTTACCAATGATGAACTGACCGTCCTCTTCAAAGCGTTGGCCCATCCCAAGCGGCTGGCAATCCTGCGCTTGCTGGAAGGGCGCGAGTTGTGCGTCTGTGACATCGAAGAGGCGCTGGATCTGCGCCAGGCGTATGTCTCGCAACAACTGATGCTGCTGCGCGAGGTGGGGCTGGTCTGTTTCCGCAAGGACGGCTGGAATGTGTGGTATCGCATCGCGCGCCCAGAGGTGCATACGTTATTGGAAATGGCCGAAGCGATCCATGATACCCTGGGCGAGTGCGCGCTGGTATCTCCAGAAAACGCGGTATCGCCCTGTTGTGACTGAGACCTGTCAGGTTTTTGAAACCTGACGGTCTGAAAAGAAAACATTTCAAGAAGTTGTTATGAATTTCCCCAAATTTCACTCTGTATCATCGGTCTACTACTTATTTTATTGAACAGCGGCCTTTTGTCTGTGGTTGGCGTGAGCGCATCCCCGCTTCGGGATCATCATTGGCACTGAGGCAGGGATACATCCCCAACACTCAAAGGAGAAAAGGAGAAAATCTCGATGAACAATCAAAACAATATTCAGGTTATCGTCCATGGAGAGAGCGCGAGCGCGACGCGCCTCAATCTGACTTCGGGGAAGTTCAAGCTGGTGATTGATGAGCCGGAAAGCATGGGCGGCACGGATGCCAGCCCTACCCCTGTGCAGGTCTTGTTGATGGGGCTGGCGGGCTGCCTGAACGTGACCGGGCATCTGGTCGCGCAACAGCAGGGCTTGGAGCTCCAGGGGATGCAGATCAAAATATCAGGGGACTTGGACCCCAGCGCCTTCCTGGGACGTTCCTTCGAGGCGCGGGCCGGTTTCCAGCGTATCGAAGTAACGATCATCGCCGATGCGCCCGATGCCACAGAAGAGTCCCTGCGTGCCTGGGTCGAGGAGACTGAGCGGCGCTGTCCGGTGACGGATAATATCCACGCTGAGACCGAGATAGCGATTGCGGTAAAGCGCGCTTGAGATAAGGGCTATATGGATACCCTCTTGACAAATTGTGCTATCGGGAGTAAATATATTCAGTTCGTTGAATATAATTGGGTGATGCGGTAATCATATCTTTTCTGCCCGTTCATATTCGCAGAACCGAATATCACTTTAGGAGGCATCCTTTGAATATCATGCAATATCTGGGTAATCTGTTTCAGACCGGGCTGGGCAGCCTGGCCGCGTATTTGGCAGCCCATGTGCTGTTGTGCTTGCTGCCGGCGTTCCTCATCGCGGGGGCGCTTTCGGCGCTGGTCCCCAAAGAGGCCATCACCAAGTACCTGGGCCGCAACACGCCGAAGTGGATCTCCTACCCGGCGGCGGCGATTGGCGGCTTTGTGCTGGCGGTCTGTTCCTGCACCATCATGCCGCTCTTCGCCAGCATCTACAAGAAGGGCGCGGGGCTTGGCCCGGCGATCACCTTTCTCTTTGTCGGCCCGGCGGTCAACATTCTGGCGATCTCCTTCACCGGCGTTGCCATCGGCATGGATATTGCGCTGGCGCGTGTGGTACTCTCGATTATCTTCGGCGTGGGCATCGGTCTGCTGATGGCCTGGTTCTTCCGCGAGTCGGATGCGGCCCACGACAAGGCGACCAATCAGCAGGATGCTTTCGCGCAGGGCGCCGTGGTCCCCGCGCGGACATGGGTCTTCTTCGCGCTGCTGCTGGGGATCCTCATCGCCGGGACGTTGCAGGTGGGCGTGTTGACGAACAATTATCTCACTTTTGAATGGCGCTCCACTGCGGCGCTGGCTGCAGGTGACGCGCCCGCGCCCGCGCATTGGGCCTACGCATTGCAAACCTGGCTGAACAGCCTCGTCCCGCCCAATCCGTCCCTGGGCATCGAGGGGGTGAGCGTGCAGGGTGTGCTGCTCATCGGCCTGCTGGCAACCATCGGCGTGACCGCCTGGAAGGGGCTGGATCGTGTGGATGAAGGCTTCAACAACTGGACGTTTGCCGCGCTGGGCCTGATTACGCTGACGCTTCTGGTCGCTTCGTTCGGCGTCACCGTGAATGTTGAGGGCTTGACCATCGGCGTGACCGGCAAGCTGCTCGCCGAGATTGCGCTGTTGGGTGGCGTTTGGTGGATGGCGCTCAAGAAGTTTGAAGTCTACGAAATGCAAGAATGGCTCTGGGAGATGTGGCGCTTCGTCAAGCAAATTATGCCGCTGTTGCTGATGGGCGTCTTCATCGCCGGCGCAGCGCGGGTGCTGATTCCTGCCACCTGGATCACGACGCTGGCGGGCAACAATACCGTGTGGGCGAATATGGCGGGCGTCTTCTTTGGCGTCTTTATGTACTTCCCCACGCTGGTGGAGGTGCCCATCGCGCAGACCTTCCTCTCATTGGGGATGCAACGCGGGCCATTGTTGGCCTACCTGCTCTCCGACCCGGAGCTGAGCCTGCAATCTATCCTCATCACGCAGAAAATCATCGGTAAGAAGAAGACCTGGGTCTATGTGGGGTTCGTGGCTGTGTTCAGCACGCTGGCGGGTCTGATCTTCGGCTGGATTTTTGGGTAGAACTGTAACGAGTGATGGGTAATGGGGCTTTCTCGTAACCCATTACTGGCTCTACTGAAAAAAGCCCAGACCTCACGCAAAGCCGCCAAGTCGCAAAGGTTTTTTGAATTTACCTTAAATAATGTTAATGTTTTTCATAATCAAAATTTATTAGCAACTTAAAATTCTTAGCGTCTTTGCGCCTTGGCGTGAGATTCCCTAGTTTTTTCAGTGAAGTCATTACTCATCATCTATCATAAATCAGGAGGAAACTATGGAAATCAAGATTCTAGGCAAAGGCTGTCCCAAGTGTCAACGGTTGGAAGTGCTGGCGCGCGAGGCCGCGACGGAAGCAGGCGTGCGAGCCACGTTCACCAAGGTCAAGGAGATGGATGAAATTGTGGCTTACGGGGTGGCAGTGACGCCTGCGCTAGTGATTGACGAGACGCTCAAATGCTCTGGGCGGCTGCCGCAGAAGAGTGAGATTGTGGCCTGGTTGCAGGGCGCATGAGCAAAAAGTGAGGATAGACATGTTGCAAATCAAGGTGTTCGGGACGACACCGCCCTGTGCTAACTGCAAGCGCGCCGAGCGTGAGGCGCTCAAGGCAGCGGAGCAGTTCACCGGGCAGGTCGAAGTGGTCAAGCGCGATGCGCTTGGGCCGGAGGCGGAAGCTTACGGGATTATAGCCACTCCGCTGGTTGTGGTGGGGGATAAAATTGTCGGGCGCGGCAAAGTCGTCCCGGCGGCAAAATTGATTCCAGTAATTGAACAACTTTTGGGAGGTTGAAGTATGGTCATATTAGAGATTTTTAGCGGCGATCCGCCGTGCCCAGGCTGCGTGGCTCTGGTCGAATTGGCGGAGCGCCTTGCCCCTCAGTACGCGGATGAATTGGACATGGTTATCTACAAAGGGGCCGAGGGTATGGAGAAGTTTGAAGAATACCACCTTTCTTGCGTGCCCGCTGCTGTCATCAATGGCAGTATTCGCATCGAGGGGTTGTGTCCCAGCGAGGCGACGCTCAACAACGCGCTCCGGGAGGGGGGATTATGTCTAAGATAAGGATCGAAGTCTTCGTCTCGATTCCGCCCTGCTCCGGCGGCGTGGCGGTCAAGCGGCTGCTCAAGCAGATTGAGGCCGACTATGGCGCGCAGCTCGAGATCATCTTTCACACTGGCCCCGGCGATCCAGCCTGGGAAGAGTACGCCATCAACAACGCGCCCGCGCTCGTTATTGGCGATCTGGTCAAATTTGTGGGGCTGGCCCCTAGCAAGGAGAGCCTGATCAGCGCGCTACGTGAAGCGGGGATGGAATAAGTATCGCCATTATTGCAATCAGCCGGCTGGGGCAGGTTTGATTGATAGTGAGCGTTACTGGCGTTGCCGCAGGGCCTCGTACAGGGCGATGGAACTGGCGACAGCGGCATTGAGTGAGTTGATCTGCCCCCGCATCGGCAGGGACATCAGCCAATCGCAGCGTTCGCGGACAAGCCGCCGCAGGCCGGCGCCCTCGCTGCCTACGACGATAGCCAGAGGGAGCTTCAGATCGAACTCGGTGTAGGGCTTGGCCCCGTAGACATCCTCCAATCCCGCCACCCATACCTCGGCGCGCTTCAGCTCCTCGATGGTCTGTGCCAGGTTGGTGACTTGCGAGACGAGGAGATGCTCCACCGCGCCGGCGGAGGTGTGGACGGTCGCCGGGGTGACGCCCGCGGCGCGCCGCCCCTGGATGATCACGCCATGCACGCCCACTGCCTCGGCGGTGCGCAGCAGGCTGCCCAGGTTGTGGACATCCTGGATCAGATCGAGCAACAGCAGCAGGGGGGCCTCTCCCTGCGATTTCGCCAGGGCCAGAATTTCGTCCAGATCCGCGTACTCGTATCCCGACGCCTCCAAGGCCACCCCGTGGTGGTCCTCATTGCCAACAAGCATCGCCATTTCGTTGCGGCTCACCCGTTGGATCCGCACCCCCCGGCGCTCGGCCAGCTCCTCAATCTCTTCGATGATGGGGGCATCCAGCGTGCCTTCTGCGATCAATAATCGATAGGGTTGCCGTCGGCCTGCCCGCAGGGATTCACGTACCGCATGTCGCCCGTAAAGTGTCTCGCGCATCGTTCTTCTCCGTTACAGTTCTAAGCGCCAAGTCGTGCCTTCGGGGCCATCCTCTAGGATGACGCCCAGCTCCGCCAACCGGCTGCGGATGGCGTCCGAGCGGCTCCATTCCTTGGCCGCGCGCGCTTCGTGGCGCATGTCAATGAGAATTTGCATCAGATCATCCAATAGATCGCCGCTGGCGGCCTCGGTGAATTTGTCCGGCAGGATGCCCAACACGCTGCCGCCCAGATCGCGGAAGAGCTTTTCCATCGTCGCCAGTGTGCCCATCGAGATGTCGTCCTGTTGATCGAGGTGCCGGTTGACCTCTTTGACCAGCTCGAAGAGGGTTGCCAGGGCCTGTGGGGTGTTGAAGTCATCATCCATCGCGTCTTGGAAGGCGTCGCGATAATCTTCCAGCCCCGCGACCTGCGCCAGCACCGCGGTGCCCGCCGGGGGGGCGGTCTTCATCCGCATGTGGAGCTTGCGCACGGTGTTGTGCAGGCGGCTGATCCCCTGTTGGGCCGCCAGCAGTGCATCGCGGCTGAAGTCCACCGGCCTGCGATAGTGGCCGCTGAGGATGAAGTAGCGGATCGCCTCTGGAGTGTAGAGCTGCAACGCCTCGTTGATGGTGAGGGAATTGCCCAGGCTCTTGCTCATCTTGGTGTTGTTGACCGTGAGCGAGCCGACGAGCACCCAATAGTTGGCGAAGGGTACGCCGTTGCTGTGCGCCTCGGCCTGGGCGATCTCACATTCGTTGTGGGGGAAGATATTCTCCAACCCGCCGCCGTGGATGTCGAAGGGTTGGCCCAGGTACTTGGTCGCCATCACCGAGCACTCGATGTGCCAACCGGGGTAGCCCTCGCCCCACGGGCTAGGCCAACGCATGAGATGCTCCGGGTCAGCCCGCTTCCACAGGGCGAAATCGGCCGGATGGCGCTTCTCGTCGCGGATGTCAACCCGCGCCCCGGCCTCCAGCTCCTCAACCACCCGGCGGGAGAGCTTCCCGTAATCCGCGAATTTCTCGATGGCGAAATAGACGTTCCCCTCCACCTCGTAGGCGTAGCCCTGATCCTGCAAATCCTGCACCCAGGTGATGATCTCCGGCACGTGACAGGTCGCGCGCGGCGAGATGTTCGGGCGCTGCACGCCCAGCGCGTCCATATCGGCGAAAAAGCTCCCCATGTAGGTCTCGACGACCTCCATCGGTTCGAGCCGGGCGCGGCGCGCGCCGCGCGAGATGCGATCCTCGCCGGAGTCGAGCAGGTGGCCTACATCGGTGATGTTGCGCACGTGGCGCACCTCGTAGCCCAGATACTTGAAGTAGCGCACGATCACATCCATGGGGATGTACGTCTTGGCGTGGCCCAGATGCGAATGATCGTAAACGGTGGGGCCACAGACGTACATTGTCACCCGATTGGGTTCGACTGGTTTGAAGCGTTCGATTTCTCGTGTGAGATAATTGTAGATTTTGAGCGCCATTGTAATCTCTCCTGAGCCTAATGCCCCTCGCCTTCCTCTTCGGGACGGGCGAAGATCATCCGCCCCGCTGAGGTTTGTAATACCTTACTCACGACCACCGGCAGCGTCTGGCCGATGTAATCCCGGCCATCCTCCACCACTACCATCGTCCCATCGTCCAGGTAGCCGACCCCCTGGTTGAACTCCTTGCCCTCTTGCAAGACGTGGATGGTGAACCGTTCCCCAGGCAGGAGCACCGTCTTGACAGCGTTGGCGAGTTCGTTGACGTTGAGCACCTTGACGCCCTGCAATTCGGCGACGCGGTTCAGATTGTAGTCGTTGGTCAAAATCCCGCCATCGAGCTGCCGCGCCAGATTGATGAGCTTGTCATCCACCTCCCGCACGCCCTCTACGTCGGCGTCGCTGATGCGCACCGGGATGGGCGCCTCATCCTGCAACTGCCGCAGAATCTCCAATCCCCGGCGGCCTCGATTGCGTCGCAGCGTGTCGGCGGAGTCGGCGATGTGCTGTAGTTCGTTCAGCACGAAGAGCGGCACTACCAGCTCCCCCTGGATAAAACCCGTGCGGCAGATGTCGGCAATGCGCCCGTCAATGATGACGCTGGTATCCAGCAGGATGGATAGCAGTACGGGCGAGGACTCCGCATCGTCGCACTCGTCGGGGAAGACGCGCGTGCGAATCCCCTGGATCAGATCGGGGCGGGTGGTTGTAACCATCACGCCCAGGTAGCCGAAGCCGGCCGCGACAATGAGCGGGAGGATTTGCCCAAAGGGACCCGGCAACAGGGAGATCGGATAGGCTGTCAGTGCGCCCGCGACCAACCCGATGATCAGACCCACGATGGCCGAGAAGAGCTGCTGTATTGGGAGCTGTTGGATGATATGGCGCAACCGTTGGAGGGGCTCGGTGGTCAGCCGTGGGGTGAAGATGAAACCCAGGCCCCCGCCCAGGAATGTGGTGACGATGGAGAAATACGACGAGCTAACAAAAGGAATATCGTTGAGTGCTTCAGATAATGTACTGCCTAAGGAAAATCCTGCTGCCGCCAATAAGATCATACCTAAAATGCGTGCAATAATGTCAATGCTCAAGATAAAGCCTCCATAAAAATAAAAAGAATGAATTTGTAGCCAAGTCCAGGTAAGCGTGGGAGGGCTTGATAAATTAATGATAAAAGTTACCCGGCGCCTATCCTGACCTGACTTCATCTTAACATATTAAAAAGAAAAGTCAAAGACTAATTACCTGTTCGTAATAATTATTGAAATAATGATCCTGCAGATAGTTTCTCCATGTATTCAAATACTGCTTTTAGCAGGGGGAAATAGAGCCTTCAGGGCTATCACCCAAGGTCGTGGGAGATCTCGATGTACTCCTCCTTCACCAACGCCTCGTCGGGGATCTCCAACAGCTCGAGGATTTCACCGATCAGCGCCGCCTTGCGCTCGGCATCCTGCCGTGACCAGGTCCGGCTTTTGATCTCGGCAAAGCTTCCCAGCCCCTCAGGTTCCACGATGCGGTCGAAGTTGATCGCAAAGTCCGTCCCCCCGTAGCGGATGTGATAGCGGCGGCGTTTCTTATGCACGGCCAGCACCGTATCGGGGTTGAAGTACTCGCGGTAGAAGCGCAAACTGCGTGAGGCTTGGGCATTGAAGCGCGAGCGCGACAGCAAGACCAGACTCTCGTATTCTCGCTCCTTCGCCGTTGTCGTTAAGGTTAAGCGGTAGATGACATCAATCAACTCTTCCGTCTCCAGGTTGAGGATTTCATCCTCACGGTAGCGCAGGATGCTGCCCCAGCGATCCTCAAAGACGAAATAGGTGTCGTATTGGTTGCGGCTGGAGGAGCGTGTGACCGTCACCTCCGGCGCGCTGAGGATGCGCTCTTCCAACGCGCAAGGCGTGTCACAGCGAATCTTCACCTGCACCTCGAAGGTCTTCTCTTGCGCCACCCCGCCAATGGCGAGCAGCTTGCTCAGCACGCTCTCTTCCCGGCGCATCAAGAAAGTATCTATTTTCCCGGCGAGGGCATTGGCCTCCACTTGCAGGCTCGGCAGATCAATCGTTTGTAACACGCGGTCGCGCAACAGCCACCGCCCGTTGACCATCACGTGTTGCACATCCTCCGCGTGTGAGGCGTAGATCAGGCGCGAATAGAGCGATTCCGGGTCGCGCTTGAAGTGCGGCATGTGGCGCACATTGTCCATCCGCACCACGATCATATCCGCGCGCTTGCCCGGCTCCAGCGATCCGGTCACATCGGCGATGTGCATGGCTTTGGCCCCCTCGATGGTTGCCAGAGCGAGCGCCTGACGCGCGGGCAGGGCGGTGGGATCGAGTGTGGCGACCTTGGCGATCAGACTTGCCAGTCGGGTCTCCTCGAACATGTCGAGATCGTTATTGCTGGCCGGGCCATCGGTGCCGATGCCCACGTGCAAGCCCAGGCGCAACATCTGCGCCACCGGCGCGATCCCGCTGGCGAGTTTGAGGTTGCTGGAGGGATTGTGCGCGACGCCCACCTGGTAGTGCAAAAAGGTCCGCATCTCGCTCTCGTTAATATGGACGCAGTGCGCCGCTGTGGTCTTCGCCTCGAAGACCCCCAGTCGTTTGAGCCACGGCACGGGCCGCACTCCGTATTCCTTGAGATGATCTTGCACCTCCTGCTCCGTCTCGGCGACGTGGATGTGCAGGGGGATGTTGTTCTCCAACGCGAGCGTGACTGCCGCTTCCAACAGCTCCGGCGTCACGGTATAGGGCGCGTGCGGTGCGACCGCCGGCATGATCAGCGAGTGCCCCTTCCAGCGGGCGACGAAGTCACGGGACTTGCCCAGGATTTCGTCATAGCTGCCAGAATCGGGCGTGGGGAATTTGAGGATGCTCTGCGCACAGACGGCCCGCAAGCCGGCCTGCGCCGCTGCGTCGGCCACGGCCTCCTCGAAGTAGTACATATCCATGAAGGTGGTCGTGCCGGAGTAAATCATCTCCGCCGCCGCGAGTTGGGTGCCCAGCCAGCAGAAGTGCGGCGTGACGAAATCGCGCTCCACCGGCATCATGTAGCCCATGAGCCAGACATCCAGCCGCAAGTCGTCGGCCAGCCCGCGCAACAGGGCCATGGGCACGTGCCCATGCACGTTGACGAAGCCTGGCATCAGCACCGCGTCTCCGGCGTCGAGCTGCTCTGGGGCAGTGTAGGTCGCCAAAATTTCCTCGCGTGGCCCCACCGCTACGATGCGCTCTTCAGTGACGGCAACCGCGCCCGGCGCATAAATATGGAAATCGGCATCCATCGTGAGAACAAAATCGGCGGTGACAATCACACTCGCGGAGGTGTGCGCTTTATTCATCGTGACCTCTCCTCATCCGCTATTCAGCGTAATAACATCATCATAGCATAGACTGGCGCAGGTACAACCTGGAAGCTATCCGAAAACTGCTCTCGCCCCCGTCCTCGAGGGCGAAAGGCGCCTAGCCGAACTCGCGCAGGAATTCCTGCAAGCCGTGGCGTACCGCGTAGGCGGCGGCTTCGGCGCGATTGGTCAGGGCCAGTTTGGAGAGGATGCTGCTCACGTAGTTCCGCACAGTTCCCTCCCCCAGATAGAGCGCCTTGGCGATCTCCTTGTTGGTCTTGCCCTCGGCGACCAATCCCAATACGCGGAGCTCCTGCTCGGTGAGGTCGGTGAAGGCAGCGGCCTGCTCCTGGCGCGCGGCCTGCCGGACGCGCTCCAGCACCCGCTGCGTGATGGCCGGGTCGAGCAGCGCCTCGCCGTTGCCCACGCAGCGAATCGCGCGCACCAGTTCGTTGCCGCCTACCTGCTTGAGCACGTAACCGGCCGCCCCGGCGCTGATGGCATCGAAGAGCATATCGTCTTCAGCGTAGGAAGTGAGCATGATCACCTGCGTCTCCGGCATCTCGCGCTTGATCTCCTCGCAGGCATCAATGCCGTTCTTACCCGGCAGGCGGATATCCATCAGCACCACGTCGGGGTGATGTTGACGCACGCGCTCCAGCGCCTCTTGCGCCGTGCCCGCTTCGGCCACCACGCTGAATTCCGGGTAACGCTCCAACAAGGAGCGCAGTCCTAACCGCACCACTTCGTGATCATCCACGATTAAAATTCTTAGTACCATGTGATAAACCTCTTTGTTATGTCAAAGGAACGGTCAAATGCAGCGTCGTTCCTATCTCAGGGACGCTCTCAATGTGCAGGGTGCCATCCAACAGGCGCACTCGCTCGCGAATGTTGCGCAGCCCGTAGCCCTTGCTGACCTGCAACGTCTCCATGCCCACGCCATCATCGGCCAGCGTCAAATTGAGCAGCTCCGGCTCATAGTGCAGATGAACCACCACCGAGCGGGCCTGCGCGTGTCGCGCGGTGTTCGTCAGCGATTCGCGCACGATTTGGAAGATGTGCCGCCGGCGCTCCAACGAGATGCGACCGGGCGACTCGCCTGTGATGTCAATGCTCGTATTCAGCAAGGTGTTGATGTGAAAATCTCGCAGCAACCGCCGGATGCCCGCCTCCAGGGTCTCGTCGGGCAGATCGCTGCGCAAATCGAAGATATAGCGGCGCAGCTCCTGGATCGTCTGGTTGAGGCTCTCCATCACCCGCGCCAGCTGCGCCTGCGCCTGCTGGGGGTTGTGCGGAATGGTGTGCTGGATACTCTCCAGCATCAGTCCCGCCGCGTAGATTGACTGGATGATGCCATCGTGCAGCTCCCGGCTGATCCGCTCGCGGTCCATGGAGAGCGCCTGCAGCTGCTCCACGCTCTCGATCCACCGCTCGATCTCCTTTTGGATGTAGGTGAGGCTCCGCACCAGGCCCAGCAACAACCCCAGACCGATCAGCGCCCAGGCCAGGGCCGGCGGGAAGGGCAGCCAGGTCTGGTTGAGCCAGCGCGCCGGGAAGAAGGTCGCTGGGGGAACCAGTACCAGATTCGCCAATCCGAAGGCCAGCGCCGTCGCCTCGATGAGCCGCAAAGAGGGGCGGATGCGTTGCCGCCACTCCGGCTCCAACGTCTCGTAGCTCTGCCGCCGCAGCCCTAGCCCGGTGAGCATCCCGCCGGGAAAGGCCAGTGCGTAGCGCGCCACGACCTCCCAAGTCGTTGCGGGCGCGTTCACTGCGGGGAACCAGGCCACCAAGGTCACGCCATAGGGCAGGAGCCACAACAGCTGCGCGCCCACCAGGAGTTTTTGGGGATGCACCGAGGGGGCGTATTTGGAGAGCAAGGTCTGACCGCCAAAGGCTAACAGCATCGCATAACCGGCGGCCAGCACCGCCACGCGCAAAAATGGGGGCAGCAGCATCCTCCCCGGTAAAGTCGCCGCGAGCAAATCGTTCCAGGCGACCGTTGCCTCGCACAGCGCAAAGACGCCTAGCCAGGGCAAACGTTGTGCCAACAAGATACGCTGGCTGCGATACTGCAAGAACGCCACCGTCAGGCTCAGGACGAAAAAGGCGAGTCCTTGCAAAAATAGTCCCATTGCCGCCGATAATGTCATAAGGTCCTCTATGAGCAAGTATACCATAGGTAATAAATGAAACCACCGCAAACGCTCGGGCTGGTCTTCGACCGCGCCCGTTAAGACTGTGGCACGGTCGGAGACCGGCCACAGCAGCGTTTTATCAGACGATTTTCGTACTTTTCCCTACAATTTATCGTATACCCACCGCGCCAATGTCTTTTGACGTGCTCCATCACCGTGTTATAATCATAGACGTATGGAGCGATAGTTCGTGGCAAGTGCAGCCTGGCCTGCCCGACCCACGCGGAATTGTAATTGTATTGTAATTAGCTTGAGGAGGTTTTAGTTATGGGAGAGAGAAAAATGGTGACCATTGATGGCAACACCGCAGCGGCTTACGTTGCGCACAAAATTAACGAAGTCATTGCCATCTACCCTATCACCCCATCCAGCCCGATGGGGGAACTCGCGGACGCCTATTCGGCGGCAGACGAGACTAACATCTGGGGCACAGTGCCCCTCGTCGCTGAGATGCAGGCTGAGGGCGGCGCTGCTGGCGCAGTCCACGGCGCATTGCAGACCGGCGCGCTGACGACGACCTTTACGGCGTCGCAGGGCTTGCTGCTCATGCTTCCTAATATGTACAAGATCGCCGGCGAGTTGACCTCAACCGTCTTCAACGTCTCCGCCCGCAGCGTCGCGGCGCAGGCCCTCTCGATCTTCGGCGACCACAGCGACATCACGGCGGTGCGCGCGACCGGCTTTGCCCTGCTCGCCAGCAACTCCGTGCAGGAGGTCCACGACTTCACCCTTATCGCCCAGGCCGCCACGCTGGAATCCCGCGTGCCCTTCGTCCACTTCTTCGATGGGTTCCGCACCAGCCACGAGATCAACAAGGTCGAGCAGCTCACGCACGACGATCTCAAGGTGATGATCAACGATGATTTGGTCCGCGCGCATCGCGCCCGCGCCCTCAATCCCGACAAGCCCGTTGTGCGCGGCACCGCGCAGAACCCCGATATCTTCTTCCAGGCGCGGGAGACTGTGAACCCGTACTATCTCAAGACGCCGGGTATTGTTCAGGAGCAAATGGATAAGTTCGCCGAGCTGACCGGTCGCCAGTACCATCTCTTCGACTACGTCGGCGCGCTCGACGCTGAGCGCGTCATTGTGTTGATGGGGTCCGGCGCTGAAGTCGTTCACGAGACCGTCGAGTACCTGCTTGACCAGGGCGAAAAGGTCGGGCTGATCAAAGTGCGCCTCTTCCGCCCCTTCAGCGTCGAGCACTTCGTGCAGGCGTTGCCGGAGACGGTCAAGGTTATCGCTGTACTGGACCGCACCAAGGAACCGGGCGCTGCGGGCGAGCCGCTCTATCAGGACTGCGTCACCGCCGTCGCCGAGCTCAACCGCGCCGTCAAGATTGTCGGTGGCCGTTATGGGCTTTCCAGCAAAGAATTCACCCCGGCGATGGTCAAGGGCCTCTTCGACGAACTGAAGAAGGATGCGCCGAAGAACCACTTCACCGTGGGCATCGAAGACGATGTGACCCACACCAGCATCGCCTACGACCCTGACTTCAACATCGAGCCTGACGATGTCGTCCGCGCGATGTTCTACGGCCTGGGAGCCGATGGCACCGTCGGCGCGAACAAAAACAGCATCAAGATCATCGGCGAGGAGACCGACAACTACGCGCAGGGCTACTTCCAGTACGACTCCAAGAAGTCCGGCGCGGTCACGGTTTCGCATCTACGCTTCGGCCCGCGCCCCATCCGCCAGACCTGTCTGATCAGCCATGCCAACTTCATCGGCTGCCACCAATTCGTCTTCCTCGAACAGTTCGACATGCTCGCCAACGCGGAGGATGGCGCGGTCTTCCTGATCAACAGCCCCTATCCGGCAGAGGAAACCTGGGACAAGCTCCCCCGCAAGGTGCAGCAGCAGATCATTGATAAGCACATCCAGCTCTACGTAATTGACGCCTACAAGGTGGCCGAGGAGGCCGGCATGGGTGGGCGCATCAACACCATCATGCAGACCTGTTTCTTCGCTATCTCCCGCGTGCTGCCCCGCGATGAGGCCATCGCCCAGATCAAGAAGGCTATTAAGAAGACCTACGGCAGCAAGGGCGACAAGATCGTGCAGATGAACTACGCCGCCGTGGATCACACGCTGGCGCACCTGCACCAGGTTGACGTGCCCGCCGAGGCCACCAGCACCATCGAAATGCCGCCGGTGGTCCCCGCCGAGGCCCCTGACTTCGTCAAGAACGTCACCGCGGCGATGATTGCCCGCAAGGGTGACGACTTGCCCGTCTCCGCGCTGCCGGCAGATGGCACCTATCCCACCGCTACTACGCAGTGGGAGAAGCGCAACGTTGCGATGGAGATTCCTGTCTGGGAACCCGACATCTGTATCCAGTGCGCCAAGTGCGCCATGGCCTGCCCGCACGCGGTCATCCGCCTCAAGGTCTACGATGAAGAGGTCTTGGCGGATGCGCCCGAAGGCTTCCGCTACACCGACGCCAAGGGCCGCGAGTTTGCCGGCAAGAAATTCACCATCCAGGTGGCTCCCGAAGATTGCACCGGCTGTGGCCTCTGTGTGGAGACCTGCCCGGCCAAGGACAAGGAGAACCCGCAGCGCAAGGCCATCAACATGACCCCGCAGCCGCCCATCCGCGAGCGCGAGCGCGGCTACTGGAAGTTCTTCTTCGAGCAGATCCCCGACTACAACCGCACCGAGCTGAACTTGAATACGATCAAGGGATCGCAGCTGCTGCGCCCGCTCTTCGAGTTCTCCGGCGCTTGCGCCGGCTGTGGCGAGACGCCCTACGTGCGCTTGCTCACACAGCTCTACGGCGACCGCGCCGTCATCGCCAATGCGACCGGCTGCTCCTCGATCTACGGTGGCAACATGCCCACCACCCCCTACGCCCAGGACAAAGAGGGGCGCGGCCCCGCCTGGTCCAACAGCCTCTTCGAGGACAACGCGGAGTTCGGCTTCGGCTTCCGGCTGACGCTGGACAAGCAGCAGGAATATGCCCGCGAGCTGGTCGAGCACTTTCGTGGCGCGCTGGGCGACGAGCTGGCCGATGGCCTGCTCAACAACCCGCACGCCGAGGAGAGCGACTACGCCGCGCAGCGCGAGCGCGTGGCCCAGTTGCGCATCCGCCTGGCCGAAGATGAGAGCCGCGAGGCCAAGGATCTGCTGAGCCTGGCCGATGTTCTCGTCCGCCGCTCCGTCTGGATTGTCGGCGGCGATGGCTGGGCCTACGATATCGGCTATGGTGGCCTGGATCACGTCCTGGCCCAGGGGCGCGATGTCAACGTCCTGGTGCTCGATACCCAGGTCTATTCCAACACCGGCGGGCAGATGTCGAAGGCGACGCCGCGCGGCGCGGTGGCGAAGTTCGCCGCTGCCGGGCGCTCGCTGCCCAAGAAGGACCTGGGCCTGATCACCATGACCTACGGCAACATCTACGTGGCGCAGATCGCCATGGGTGCGAACGATATGCAGACGCTCAAGGCGTTCCGCGAGGCCGAGTCCTACGACGGCCCCAGCCTCATCATCGCCTACAGCCACTGTATCGCCCACGGCATCCCCGCGATGAAGTACGGCTTCCAGCAGCAACAGCTCGCCGTTGATTCGGGCGTGTGGCTGCTCTACCGCTACGACCCGCGTCGCATCGCCGAGGGCAAGAACCCGTTGCAGCTCGACTGCAAAGAGCCGAAGGCTGACATCAAGGAGTTCATGTACAACGAGGTGCGCTTCCGCACGCTGATGCAGTCCGATCCGGACCGCGCCGAGATGTTGCTCAACCTGGCCCGCGAGGACGTGAAGGCCCGCTGGAACCAGTACAAGCAGATGGCCGAGATGGATTACAGCTGGGCGTTAGCCGAGTAGTCGTCCGAGGCTTTCCATATTCAGTTACGCCGCCCCTGGCTTGCCGGGGGCGGCGTTTTGGTGCCGGCTTACTTGCTATTTTTTCATAAGTTTGTTATCATAATTACAACTATTCGCAGCTGAAAGGAGCCTGAACTATGGTTGATCTATCTACCGCCTATATGGGTTTGCCCCTGACCAATCCTATCGTACCCTCCGCCTCGCCCCTTACCCGCGATTTGGACGGGATCAAAAGATTGGAGGATGCTGGAGCGGGCGCGATCACGCTTTACTCGCTATTTGAGGAGCAGGTGGACCGCGAGGCCCGCATGTTGGATGATACCATCGAGGATACCAAATATCGGTACGCCGAATCCCTCGATTTCTTTCCCCCGCTGGAGACCTATCGCCGCGACGAGGAGTCTTATCTCAACCTGATTCAGGAGGCGCGGGCCGCAGTCACCGTCCCGATAATCGCCAGCCTCAACGGGTACAGCCCTGGCGGCTGGACGCGCTACGCGAGGCTTTTTGAGGAGGCCGGCGCATCCGCCATCGAGCTCAACATCTACTACATCCCGACCCATCCAACCATCACCAGCCAAATCGTCGAGGAGATGTACATTGAGACCCTGCGTGAGGTCAAGCGCGAGGTCACCATCCCTGTGGCGGTGAAACTGGGGCCATACTTCAGCGCGCTGGCAAATTTTGCGCAGCGCCTCGACGCTGCTGGCGCGGATGGGTTGGTGCTCTTCAATCGCTTCTACCAGCCCGATCTCGATATCAAGGCGCTGGAAGCCAAACGCCGTCTGGTGTTGAGCACCTCCGAAGAGATGTTGCTTCCGCTGCGCTGGGTCGCCATCCTCCACGGGCAGGTCAACGCTTCGCTAGCGCTGACCACCGGCGTGCATACGTGGGAGGATGTCGTCAAGGCTATCATGGCCGGCGCGGACGTGGTCAACGTCTGCTCGGTGCTGCTCGAGGAGGGCGTGGGTAAGATCAAAGAGCTGTTAGCAGATGTGGCGATCTTCATGTCGGGGCATGACCATCCCTCCGTGAAGAGGATGCGGGGCATCCTGAGCCACCGGAACAGCCCCAACCCGACTGCATTCGAGCGCGCCAATTACGTCAAACTGATTGGCGGCAAGTAGCGCCACATCGGTAGTGTTCCCACACAAAACGGCGCGGGCTTCCGGTAGGAAGCTCGCGCCGTTGTAGCTTGCGCCGGTCTTACTCTTTCGGGATGCGCAATTCCTGCCCCACGCGGATGAGGTTGGGGTCCTTGATGGTCTCTTTGTTGGCCTCAAAGATCTCCGGCCAGCGGCTGGCATCACCCAGGAGCTCCTTGGCGATCTTGCTCAGGCTATCGCCCGACTTCACGACGTAGGTCTGCTCAGCCTCTGCGGCGGCAGCTTTTGCTTCACGCTCAGCGTGGAGCTTCTCGCGGGCGGCCTCGGCTGCCTGGCGGCGCGCCTCGCGGGCGGCCTCCTCAGCGGCTTTCTCGGCCTCTTTCGCCCGCTCCTCAGCGGCCTTGGCGCGGCGAGCCTCGCTCTCCGCCTTCACCTCCGCGGCGCGACGCGCAGCAGCCTCTTGTGCAGCTTGGGTTTTGGCCTCTTCTGCTTCCTTCGCGGACTGCTCGGCAGCTTCCTTCTCATCGCGGGAGGTCACGGCGTCAATCGCGCGCCCCAACAGTCCCTTCTTCTTATCTTCTTTCTTCGCCATTTCGTTTGCTCCTTTGCTTAAACTAACTTAACCACCTAAGAGATTCTTCAACACACTCTGTGCAATGATCGTCCCAGCAGCCACGCGCGGTGTCGTATTGGAAGAGGGTGTGCTGGGTTGATTGAACAACGCCTGTGTCAATGCCTGTCCCGCAGCGGACATGTTATCCGCCCCAGAGCGTTTGGCCTGTAAGAAGGCCAGGCCCGCGGGCAACAGGGCATCCACCATACCGCCCATATCCATCTTTCCGTCCTGCGCCTGGGGCTGAGGTTGGGCCTGTGGTTGCTGTGTCGCTTGCGTCAGCCCCCCTAAGAGCTGCCCCAACATCCCGCCACTGGCCTGAGGTTGCGTCTGCGGCTGCTGTTGCGGCGCTGCTTGTTGGGTCAGCCCGCCCAGCAGCTGGCCCAACACACTGTTGGGCGCTTGCGGCTGCGGTTCGGTGTGGCCCTCGCTGGGGATTGCCCCTAGCAATGATTGCAAGAGCTGCACCACGTCATCCTGACCGAGCTGCTGTCGCCCCTGCAACTGCTGCGACGCCTGCTGTAGCCCTTGCGCATAATACTGACTCGTGCTGCCGCGTCCCGCCTCGCGCAAGCGTGCGCTCGCGTGACGCAGGGCTTCTGCGGGGGCGCTCTGCGGCCTGTCCTGCACCGCATTCAGGATGAGCTGCAGGTTCTGCACCATGTTATCGCCGTGATTACCGTTGTATCCGTCGAGTTGGTTGACCTCTTCTCGATGTTCCGACATCGCTTGTAACGCCATATTGAACACGCTGTTGAGATCAATACCTTGCTGCGTCATGGGGGGACCTCCTTGATCTGTTTCCTATTCTTATTATACAGGTTTGTGAATAAAGTACAACTGCAATGGGCATAACACCGCTCTTGATTTTCCCCTCACTGTCGGTATAATGCCCCCCATGATTACGAAAAGACAACTGGGTATCGGTTTGATGGTAGTTGGCTGGGGCGCGATGGTGGCGATATTTGTCGCCGGGCGGCTGGGCCTCAGCAATTGGCGGGGCGTCGGCCCCGTGGAGATGACGGCGCTGGCTGCGACGATGGCGCTGGGATTGGCGGGCATCCCTCTCTGGCGGTTGAGGGCGCTGCCCGCGGCTGCGACGCGGCTCCCTGCACCGCCCGCGCGCACGACCGTCGCGCCCACGGAGCGTTGGGGACATCTCTTGCGCGTGGTCGGGCGCGGTCTGGCGGTGGTGGCGCTGATCCTCTACCTCCTCTACTTTGCCGTCTACCTTACCTATGCCTTCGATCTCTTCCGCTGGCCCTATGATTACGACCAGGGCGAGGGCTTCGAGCTCTACGATGCGATCCTGCACAGCCAGGGCGAGTGGCCCTATCGCGACACCAGCACCTTCCCCTTTTACGCCTCGAACTATCCGCCGGTCTTTCACCTGCTGATGATCCCTCTCTTCCCGCTCTTCGGACAGATGCTGCTGGCGGGACGGGTACTCTCTTTCACGGCGACGCTTATCAACGCGGCGTTGATCGGTTGGATCGTCTGGCGGCACACCGCGCGTCCCTACATCGCCCTGATGAGCGGGCTGGGCTTCCTGGCCTCCAACTTCGTCTATCACGTGGGGCCGCTCTGCCGTCAACAGATGACGATGGTGCTCTTCGAGACGCTGGTCGTGCTTTTCATCGCCCGCGCCGGAGAGGAGCAGGGCGCGGGGCGCAACACGCTGATCGGGCTGGGGCTGCTGGTCGTGGCCGGCTACACCAAGCAGCTGGCAATCTTCACCGCCTTTGCGGTCTTCATCTACCTTTTCCTCCTCAATCCCAAGCGCGCCATCGCGTTGGGGGTGGGCTTTGCCGCCGTCTTCCTCCTCATCTTCTGGGGGATCAACCTGGCAACCGAGGGGCAGTGGTGGCTCAATACCATCGCAGCCAACGTGAATGCCTACGACTTTCAGCAGCTCATCGCCCTGACGCGCTCGTGGTTCAAAATCCACACCGTGGTGTTGCTGTTAGCATTCGCCTATCTCGCCTATGAGGTCTATTGGGGGCGACTTTCAGTCTACGGGCTGTGGTTCGCCTGCGCGGTGGGCACCGGGCTGCTCTCCGGCAAGTGGGGCGCGGGCGAGGCTTACTGGAACACGTCGGTGGCTGCCGCGCTGGTGCTCTCCGGCTTCGCGCTCAGCGCCGTGCTGGATTGGGCCGTGCGCCGGGGCGTGCGCTGGCAACAGGCCGCCGGGCTGGTGCTCCCCTTGCTGTTCATTATTCAGGCGACGCGGATGGTCCATCTGCCCACCGAAGGGCCGTTCTGGGGGACGCTGGCGCGCGCGTTGGGCGTGCAGGGGCGTTCCGCCTACGCTGATTATCCTTACTACGACGCGGTGGGCTACACCCAGGTCGGCCATTTGATGTCCGCCGAGGATTACGAAGCGGGCGAACGCATCATGGCCTACATCCGCGAGGCCGAAGGGCCGGTCTTCAGCGAGGAGGCGACGTTCACCTTGCTGGCGGGGAAGCCCGTCGTCACCAATCCCACCCAGCTGCTCAACCTCTACAACAACCAGCTGCTCGACACCACCGAGATCGAGCAGCTGATTCGGCAGGAGGCCTTCGGGCTGGTGCTGATGCGGGCACAGTTCTACCCGCCGCCCGTCCTGGCGGCGATTGGGCAGCATTACGGCCTGGTGGAACACGTGCGCATGAATGGCTTCGACTATATCATCATGCAGCCGTTGGGCCAACCGCAGCCGTAATCGTTACCTCGAGGATAACCGGGAGCGCCGGGGCCAGTGCGTGTAATGCGCCTGTCGCCGGCGCTATTATAGCCACGAATTAACACTAATTTTCACAAAAACAGGGATAAAATTAGGTCAATTCGTGAAATTCGTGGCAACTTCCACCTTATTGCTCAAAAATATTTAACAAGATGGCTATCCACGCAGATAATTCTTAAAAATCAGCGTGAATCTGCGTCCAATACCAGCTCCAGGCTCATTCGGGAACAAGTTTATTCCACAGTGACGCTTTTGGCGAGATTGCGCGGCTGATCCACGTCCGCGCCGCGCCGCACGGCGAAGGCGTAGGCCAGCCATTGCAGCGGGATGGTGTTGACGACGGGGGCGAGCAGCGCGGGCGTGGGGGGCGCCTCCAGCAGGTGATCCGCGCGGGCGCGCGCCTCGGTGTCGCCGCGCTGCACCAGCGCGATGACCGTCCCGCCGCGCGCCTTCACCTGCTCCATCTGGCTCAGCATCTTGTCGTAGACGCCGTCGCGGGGGGCGATTGTCACCACGGGCATCAGCCGGTCAATCAGCGCGATGGGGCCGTGTTTCATCTCGCCGGCGGGATAGCCCTCCGCGTGGATGTAGGAGATCTCCTTCAGCTTGAGCGCCCCCTCCAGCGCGACCGGGTAGTTGATCCCCCGTCCCAGGAAGAGAAAGTGTTCGCGGCGGTGGTAGATTTCGGCGAGCTCATGGTAACGTGCGTCCTCCTCGGCGACCTGCCCCACCAGTTCGGGGAGCCGGGCGAGCGCGTCCACGGCCTGGCGGAGGGCCGCGCCGCTCAGCGTGCCGCGCAGCTGCCCCAGGTAGACTCCCAGCTGGTAGAGATTGACCAGGCTGGTGGTGAAGGCCTTGGTGGAAGCGACGCCGATCTCCGGCCCGGCCTGCATGAGGATGTAGCCATCGGCGATGCGCTGCGCCTGGCTGCCCAGCACGTTGACGATGGCCCACAGGCGCGCGCCCTTGTCGCGGGCCTCCTCCATCGCCGCCAGCGTGTCCACCGTCTCGCCCGATTGGGTGATCGCCAGCACCGCCGTCTGCGGCCCGATGAGCGGGTCGCGGTAGCGGAACTCCGAGCCGTAATCCACCTCTACCGGGATGCGCGCCAGCGTCTCCAACATGAATTTCCCCACCAGACCCGCGTGGTACGAGGTGCCGCAAGCGGTGATGATGACCTTCTGCAACTGCTGCGCCGCCGCTTCGTTGAGGCCCAGCGTCTCCAGATGGATGCGCCCGCCGTGGAAGTCAGCGCGCCCGCGAATGGTGTCGGTGATAGCGCGGGGCTGCTCGGCGATCTCTTTCTGCATGAAGTGGCGGTAGGTCCCCTTCTCCGCCGCGACGGGGTCCCAGGAGATCGTGTGAACCTGCGGCTCCAGGGGGCGCCCCTGAACATCATAGATTTGCACGCCCTCGCCGGTGAGCACAGCCAGCTGTTGGTTCTCCAGGAAGATGACGCGGCGCGTGTGTTGTAGGATCGCGGGGATGTCGGAAGCGATGAAGTTCTCGCCTTCGCCCAGGCCGATGACGATGCCGCCCGCGTTGCCCAACCGCGCTGCGACGAGCCGATCCGGCTGGCGCGCATCCACGAAGACGAAGGCGCTGGCCCCTTGCAGCTGGGGGAGCGCCTGGCGCACGGCGGAGAGGAGCTCCGCACCGCCCGCCAGGTAGCCTGCCACCAGATGGGCCATCACTTCCGTGTCGGTCTCGGAGGCGAAGGCGATCCCTTCGGCCTCCATATCCTGACGCAGTGGGGCGTAGTTTTCGATGATGCCGTTGTGGACGACGGCCACGCGCCCGTTCATCCCCAGGTGGGGGTGGGCGTTCTGCTCGGTGACGCTGCCGTGGGTGGCCCAGCGCGTGTGCCCGATGCCGATGTGGCCCGGCAGCGGCTCCGATTGGTGTGCCCAATGCCGATGTGGCCCGGCAGCGGCTCCGATTGCAACCGCTCCGTCAAATTCTGGAGTTTTCCGACGGCGCGACGCGCCACGATGGCGTTCCCGCCGTTGACCACGGCGATGCCCGCCGAGTCGTAGCCTCGATATTCGAGGCGCTGTAAACCGTGTAAAATCACCGTCGCGGCCTCTTGCGGCCCGACGTAACCAACGATACCACACATAGCAAAGCCCTCCTTTGGACTAGGTCAATGGTTATGCCCCGTTGCGCTTTTGGCCCATCAATTGCTCGACGGTTTTGTGCGACAACTTGTATTGTCTCAGGAGGGGAAGACAAGGGGCGGGCGTACCCCTGGCAGCATCCGCCGATGACTCGATCACTGCCACCTCGTCACCCGGAAATCCGGGCCTGGCGCTCTCTTCCCCGTTGATTGGAATCTGTGCGTTGCACCTCCTTCTTCGAAAACAGCCTCAGTGTGGGACAGGTTGCCAACCTGTCCCACACTCACGTCTCACGAACCACATACACCCTGCGCGCTAAGTCCGCTGGCGTGTGTCCGTCCAGCGAGCGCCCCTCCGGGCCGCGAAAGATCACGTTCGGCGCAACTATTATAGCCGTTGACGGGGTTTCGTCCAGTGCGGTGAGAATGTCCTCCACGGTGAGCAGGCCGGCAACGGTGACGGTTTCTCCGAAGAAGCGATTGGGAACGGGTAAGACCTCGGCGCGGATGCCGGTCGTCTGGCTGAAGGCCGCTGCGCATTCCGCCAACAACGGTGCGAAGAGCGCGCCCGTGATCCAGACCTGGTGCGGCCCGCCCAGCGTCGCCAGTTCCGCCTGGCGCTCCGGCCACGCATCCAGGAAGTGGCGCACCATCCCCACGCCGTTCTCGATGAGCGCGTCGTGCAGGCCATCGTAAGCCGCCAGCGGGGGAACTGGCCGGCCCGTGCGGATGTACCATTCGTCGGAGGGATAGACGAAGCCCACGCCCAGCTCTGCCCGGAGGCGGCGCTGCCAATCGAGCGTCTGCATCAGCACGGCAGCAGCTTCGGCATCGGTGTAGGGGCGTAGCCCAGGGTCGCGTTCGCGGGTGAGGCCGACGGGGACGACGGTGAGCGAGGCCACACCGGGATAGAGCGCAGCGAGGTCGGCGATGGTGCGGTCGAGGTGCTCGCCGTCATTGCGACCTGGGATGAGGACGGCCTGCGTGTGCAGCTCGATGCCCGCCTCCACCAGCCGGGTCAATTGCGCCAAAATCTCCCCTGCGCGCGGGTTGCGCAGCAGGCCCACGCGCACCTCCGGCTCGGTCGCGTGGACGGAGATGTAGAGCGGGCTGAGGAACTGCTCTGCGATGCGCGTCCAATCCTGCTCGGCCAGGTTGGTGAGCGTGACGTAGTTTCCATGCAGGAAGGAGAGCCGATAGTCATCATCTTTCACGTAGAGCGAGGGGCGCAACCCCGGCGGCATCTGCGCGACGAAGCAGAAGTCGCAGGCGTTGCGGCAGACGTGCAGCGGGCCGTCGAAGAGCTCCTCGGTGAACTCCAGCCCCAGCGGTTGGCCGTAGCGCCGCTGGATTGTGCGCTGTACGCGCCGTCCGTCCCGCTCGAGGGTGAAGACGAGCTCCGGCTCGGCGGCGTAGATCTGCACATCAATTACGTCGCGCACTGGTTGGCCGTTGAGCGCGAGCAGGTGGTCGCCGGGCCGTATCCCGGCTCTGGCGGCGGCGCTCCCCGGCGTCACGGCGACGATGGTGGCGGGATGGTAGGCGGTCAAGCGCCCTCCAACAGGCGTTGGGCGGCGGCGACCAGCCCGAAGCAGCCGGTGAGCATCATATCGCCGTAGGGGGCGGCGAAGGTGTAATCCAACCCGTGCGCCATCGCGCGCTGCGGCCCGGTCACAGCGACGAAGTCGAAGCCGGCGCCGGGGCGATAGTCGGGCTGGTAGGCCGCGCCGTGGCCGCCGCTGGTGCGCACGGCGTCGTTATCGAGCGCGCCAGCGCGCAGAGCGTTCACCAGCGCAGCGAGCTGCTCCGTATCGCAGAGGACGGTGTGATACTCGAAGAGGCCCAGGATGCGCTCGCCCTGCACCAGCATCCCCAGGATATGTTTGTTGCCCACATTGACCGCGATAAAGCCCTCCTCCTGATACTGGGCCGGTATAGGGTCCTGGAGGATGCCCCAGATGGCCGCAGCGCCGGTGTCCATGAGGAGCGCGCCGGGCAGATCCTCTTGTACCGCGCACATCCGGTTGAGGTTGCAGGGCGGGTTGGTGTAGATGAGGCGGGTGATGTCGCCGCGTTCCTGGTGGAGGAAATCCTCCCACAGGCGGAAGCGGCTCTTGCGCTGGCTCTCGCCGGTGTCGTCGCCGTGATCCTGCACGGCGATGGCGTAGCGTTCCGGCAGGGTGACGTCGAAGGGAGCGAGGCCGTGCGCCAGCGCCTCCAGATTGACATCGTGCGTTTCGAGCGTGAGCAGGTCGGGGAGGGCGGGGGGCGCGTCTACGATCTCGATGCCGCGTGCGCGCACCTCGTCGGGGTTGTCGCGGATGGTGCGCGCCGCTTTGGGCGTTGCGTAGACGGGATAGCCCGCCTTGACGTGGCGCTTCATCGCGCTGACGCAGGGGCCGCCGCCCATGATGTTGCCGGTGAGGAAGATGGGCCGCCCCTCACGGGTGGCGCGCTCGATGCGCCCGGCCAGCACTGTCGTCCACGAGGGCAGTACCAGCTTCACGTTGTTTTCCAGAGGTTGCGCAGGATCGTACAGGAGAATATCCTGCGTCCCCGCACCGACATCAATGGCTAAAATCCGTTCCATACTTTCTCCCTTGTTCGTTCTCTTGCTGATTTGCTGGCGTTATTATAGGGGTTGTGCGGTGTGAGGCAAATGCCGCTGTGGCGCTCTTGATTTTCCCCTCACTGTAAGTATAATGCCGCCATTTGAGGAAGTGTAACGCGAACTGTCAGTTCGCGTTACACCCTGAGCGAAGGCTCTCGTTTCCCATGAACGAGATGCCTCATTTTGTTCGGAATGACACTGATAGCTATTTTCAGGAGGCACACGTGAACAATATAGATATGGAACGACGGATCAACGAACTGCTGGCGCAGATGACGCTGAAGGAAAAAGTGGCGCTGCTTTCCGGCATTGATAACTGGCGCACGGCGGCGATCCCGCATCTGGGCATCCGCTCGGTGGTGATGACCGATGGCCCCCACGGGGTGCGCACGGAGGCGACGAGCGATTATCGCCCGGTTGGCCCGGCAACGGCCTTCCCCACGGGGATCTCGATGGCGGCGAGCTGGGACCCGGCGCTGATCGAGCGGGTGGCGATGGCGCTGGCGGAGGAGACCCGCGCCCTGGGCTGCGATGTGCTCCTCGGCCCGTGCGTGAACATTGTGCGGGTGCCGCTGGCGGGTCGCAATTTCGAGAGTTATGCGGAAGACCCTTATCTGGCGGGTCGAATCGGTGTGGCGTGGGTCAAGGGCCTGCAAAGCAAGGGGGTGGGGGCCTCGCTCAAGCATTACGCCTGCAACAACCAGGAATTTGAACGGCTCCGAGGGGATTCTGTGCTCGATGAGCGGACGTTGCGTGAGATTTACCTGGCGCAATTTGAGATGGTGGTCAAGGAGGCGCAGCCCTGGACGGTGATGTGCTCGTACAACCGCATCAATGGCGTCTACGCCAGCCAGCATACCTATCTGCTGCGCGATATTCTCAAGGGCGAGTGGGGCTACGAGGGCGCGGTGATCTCCGATTGGGGCGCGAATCACACGGTTTTCGAGTCCGTTGCAGGCGGGCTGGACCTGGAGATGCCCGGCCCGGCGAAATATTACGGGCAGTTATTGCAAGAGGCTGTGCTCACCTGGCAGATTGATCCGCAGTGGGTGGACGATGCCGCGCGGCGGATGCTGCAGCTGATCGCCCGGACGGGCAAGCTCGAGGCCGAGGATAGCCCGCATGAGGGGGCGGTCAACACGCCGGAACATCAGGCGCTGGCGCGGGAGCTGGCGGAAAACGCCATCACGTTGCTGAAGAACGAGGGCGATCTGTTGCCGTTGGAGGGCGTGCGCTCGGTGGCGGTCATCGGGCCGAACGCGCTGGAGACGCCATCCGGGGGCGGGAGCTCTCACGTGGTCCCGCCGTACAGCGTCGGCCCGCTGGAGGGCTTGCGCGCCGTCTTTGGTGCGGAGGTGCAGCTCGCCTACGAGCAGGGCAGCGACAATTGGGAGGATCCGCCCATCCTCCGCTCGGCGCTGGTCACGCCGACTCAGGGTGAGGGGCAGGGTTTCTATGTCGAATACTTCGACAACGCCGCCTTTGCCGGCGACCCGGTCGCCAGCAAGGTCGAGGAGGCGCTGGCTTTTTGGTGGTTGCCGCTGCCGGAAGGGATGTCGCGGGATGAGTTTGGCGTCCGTTACACCGCCACGTTGACCGCGGAGCAGAGCGGGCGGCACATTTTCCGCCTGCTCAACAGCAGCGTGGCGCGCCTTTATCTCGACGGTGAACTGATTTTGGAAAACGAAGCGCCGCCGCTGGGCCATAGTGCGCTCGGCCCACAGGTGGGAGCACAGGTGTACGTCACGCTGGAGGCGGGGCGCAGCTATGATCTGCGCGTGGACTACAGCAAGCCTAGCGCCATGGATTTCAGCGCGCTCTATCTCCAATTTGCCTACGCGCCGCCGCCGGAGGCGGATGATCGCATTGCGCGCGCCGTGGCGCTGGCGCGGGAGGCGGAGGTCGCGGTGATCTTCGCCGGGTTCGCTACCGGCTACGAGTCGGAGGGGGGCGATCGCCCCCACATGGGGCTACCCAATCGCCAGGACGAGCTGATCGCGGCGGTGGCGGCAGCGAATCCCAAGACGGTGGTGGTGGTCAATGCCGGCGCGCCGGTCGCTATGCCGTGGGTGGACGCGGTCGCGGCAGTGGTGTTGGCTTACTATCCCGGCATGGAGGGCGGCCATGCGGTCGCGCGGGTGCTCACCGGGCAAGTCAACCCCTCCGGCAAGCTACCCGTTACCTTCCCGGTGCGGTATGAAGATAATCCCAGCTACGGTCACTATCCAGGTGGGCGGGATGTCCGTTATGGCGAAGGGCTGCTGGTGGGCTATCGCTATTATGATACCAAGGGCATCGCGCCGCTCTTTCCCTTTGGGCATGGGCTTTCGTACACGCGCTTTGCGCTGAGCGCGCTCGTCGCGCCGGAGATAGCGGAGATTGCTGCACTCGACGAGACGCCGGTAGAGGTTGCCGTCACTGTGACGAACATCGGCTCGCGTCCCGGCGCTGAGGTGGTGCAGCTCTACGTGCGCGATGTGGCTGCCAGTCTGATGCGCCCGCAGAAGGAGCTCAAGGGCTTTGCAAAAGTCGCACTCCAACCTGGGGAGAGCCGGACGGTCGCATTCGCGCTGGATCGGCGGGCCTTCGCGTTCTATGATCCCTACGAGCGCGCGTGGGTGGTGGAGCCGGGTGACTTCGAGTTGCTGGTAGGGACCTCGTCATGGGACATTCGGGCGCAGGCCACGGTGACAGTGAAGTAGCGCGGGTAGTAAGTAGAGGCGTTCCGTAATAATGCCAATCGGGATTAGGACGCAGATTTTCGCGGATTCACGCTGATAGTTCGTAACTACTCACCCTGGCTCCGAGGGGATCGTCAGATCCCCGTCAAGTCAAAATTATCCAGGACTACATTGTATAGCAGCCTGGAATTTGCTTGTGCCTCCACGCCGGATCTGGCGATTCGGCTAGAGCCTGAGTAGATACGATAGTTCTTAAAAATCAGTGGAAATCAGCGTGAATCTGCGTCCAATAGCTGCTCAAGGCTTATTCAGAAACAAGTCTAGTGTTCAGGGGGTGCGCCGGCCGCAAGCATTTTGCACGGGGATGCCGTCTGTCGTGGCGATTGAGTCTAACGGAGCGCCTACATTCGTCTATTCGTGATCCGATTCGTGGATGGTTTACCTCCGTAGAAAATAGCCGTCGTAAGACAGGTTGCCAACCTGTCCTACGCTGTTTTGGAAGGCGTTTTGCCGCTCTCTCGGCCATCTACCCGAAAAAAAACCTCGCAGCGCCGTCGAGTTGGTATCTTTTCCCCAAAATTCATCCGAAAATCCCTGAAAAGCTCTTGACAACCCTGTAGAAATCGGATATAATTTAATTGAGAGCGCTCCCATGAAACGAGACGCAAAAGGCGCTTTTGAAGCATTTTAACCGGATTATTCGTTTACAAACAGAGATTTTGTCCGTAAAAGCCAGCCTTGAGGCTTTTTTTAAGATTCTGAAATGAGAGCGCTCCCATAATTATGCGAAGGCAGCCATGTCAACTCTAGAAGAAATCGCTCAACTCAGCGGGGTTTCTCGTTCCACCGTTTCCCGCGTTATCAATGACGATCCTCACGTCAAAGAGGAGACCCGCCTTCGCGTCCTGAAAATTGTGCAAGACCTTAATTATCATCCCAATATGGCCGCTCGCAGCCTCGCATCTAATCGCAAGAATATCGTGGGACTGGTCATCCCCACCGGAGTCTCCTCCCTCTTCACCGATCCTTACTTCCCCTTGCTGATTCAGGGGGTCACAATGGAGACCACCGCGCAGGATTACTCGGTCATGTTGTGGTTGGCGGAACCGGAGTATGAGCGGCAAACCATCCGTCAGGTGCTTAGCAATGGCTTTATTGGCGGGGTGGTTATCGCCTCGATGTTGTTGGATGACCCGCTGGTTGAAGCGCTTCTGGATTCTAAATTTCCCTTTGTGATGGTAGGTCGCCATCCTAATAAATCCGACGTGAGCTATGTGGATGTGGATAACCGCAAGGGCGCGCAGGATGTCGTTACGCATCTACTGCGCTTGGGGTATCAGCGGATCGCCCATATTTCAGGGCCGTTGAATATTGTCAGTGGTTTGGATCGGCACGAGGGGTATCTGGCCGCGTTGCGTTCGCGCGGCGTGGCTGTGGATCCGCAACTGATCGTTGAGAGTGATTTTACTCAAGATGGGGCCGCATTGGCGATGCAGCGGTTGCTCCCCCGCCAGCCCCAGGCCGTCTTCGCGGCCAGTGATGCGATGGCGCTGGGAGCGATGCGCGTCATTCAGGCCGCCGGTTTGCACATCCCCGACGATATCGCGGTGGTGGGCTTCGATGATCTGCCCTTTGCGGAGCGGCTGGTGCCCTCCCTCACTACCATCCGTCAGCCGATTCATCAGATGGGGGAGACAGCGGTCAAGACTTTGTTGGAGTTGTTGGAGCACCCCGAGATGGGGCCGCAACGTGTGATCCTCCCGACGCAGTTGATGATCCGGGAGTCGTGTGGGGCACATTTGGTTTAGTGTTTTAGCTTTCAAGGAGGTCGTGCGTATAGAGATATCTTTTATGTGGTTAGCGGTTACAATCTCAACCTTGTAGCTTCAAGTTAGTTTAATTTCCATAAGGAGGAAATGAAATGCGTAAGTCAGTTTTAGCCCTGTTGAGTTTGGTGTTGGTATTCAGTATGTTCTTGAGTGCTTGTGGAAGCCCTGCGACGGAGGCCCCCACAGTTGATGGGCCGGCCACTGAGGCGCCTGCTACTGAAGCGCCCGCTACTGAGGCGCCTGCTACTGAAGCGCCTCCTGCTACTGGCGCCCCCACCCGCATTCGCTGGTTTGTGGGCCTTGGCGCTGGCTCGGATGAGCCGACCTTTGCGCCACAGCAAGCTGTGGTAGATGCGTTCAACGCTTCCCAGAATGAGATCGAGCTTGTCCTGGAAATCGTGGACAATGATGTGGCCTACGATACACTGGCGACGCAGATTGCCGCCGGCAATGCTCCTGACATCGTTGGCCCGGTAGGTATCCGTGGGCGCGATAGCTTCAAGGGCGCCTGGCTTGACCTGCAACCCTTAATCGATGAGAACAACTACGACCTGAGCGACTTCGACCCCGCCATGGTGGATTTCTACCGGGTGCAGGAAGAGGGCCAGCTGGGTATCCCCTTCGCCATCTTCCCCTCCTTCGTCATCTACAATGTGGATCTCTTTGACGAGGCCGGCCTGGCCTACCCGCCCACCGAGCATGGCGCGCCCTACGTGGATGCTGATGGCAATGAGCGTCCGTGGGACATGGACACCCTGCGTGATCTGGCGATGTTCCTCACCGTGGATGCCAATGGTAATGACGCCACCAGCGCAGACTTCGACCCTGAGAATATCGTGCAGTTCGGTTTCATGAACCAGTGGACCGACCCGCGCGGTATCGGCACCTTCTTCGGTGCTGGTTCGCTGGTGGACGAAGATGGCAATGCTCAGATCCCCGATCCCTGGTATGCTGCCTGGGAGTGGACGTATCAGGGTTGGTGGGAAGACTACTTCATCCCCAACGGCCCTTACGGTGGCGCCGATTTCCTCCAGGGGCCTGGCGGCCCCTTCTCCTCCGGCAACCTGGCGATGGTACACCTGCACATGTGGTACGTAGCGCCCTGGGCGCTGGGTGATGTACCCTTCGACTGGAACTTGGCTGCTACGCCCGCTTACAACGGTCAGATCACCGCCAAGATGCACGCAGACACCTTTGGGATCATGCGATACAGCCGCAACCCCGAAGCAGCCTTCGAGGTGTTGACCTACTTGCTCAGCCCGGAGACCTCCGCCCAACTGCTCAACATCTACGGTGGAATGCCCGCGCGCCTCTCCATGCAGGATGATTACTTCGACACCTACGGCGCGGAGAACTTCCCCGGCAAGAACATCAACTGGGATGTGGTGGTGGACGCGATGGCTTACGCCGACAATCCCAACCACGAGAGCTGGATGCCTTCGTTCCTGGAGACCACCGACCGCTATAACGAATTCTGGAACTACCTGGCGAACACCCCTGGCCTGGACTTCGACGCAGAAGTTGCGGAGCTTCAGACAGCGCTGCAGCGTATCTTCGACGCGGCGCAGTAATCTATCCCAGTCTTCGGCCTGGCCCATATGGGCCAGGCCGAAACTTAAATTCGAGGTGCCACTATGATCAATAACATTCAGCTCCGGAAAAAGGATAGCCCACGCAGATTGAAGTTGACCAAGCGCCAGAAAAAAGAGGCGTTGTGGGGGCTGTTGTTTCTTAGCCCGTGGATCATCGGTTTCCTGGCTTTCTACTTGCTACCTATGATCGCTTCTTTTGGTTTCTCTTTGATGGACTTCAACCCTGCGGTACCCGATCAGGCCACTTTTATCGGGTTCGCAAACTGGCGACGGGCGCTATTCGATGATACCGAAGTGCGGCTGTCCTTCATACGTACTTTGCACTTTGCAGCTATTTCGCTCCCGATTGGTTTGTCTTTCTCGCTTTTTCTCGCTATTCTGCTGAACTCCAAGAACGTGATTGGGAAAAACCTCTATCGCACTCTCTTCTACATGCCCACCATGATCCCCCTGGTAGCTTCTGTACTGATTTGGAATGGTGTGCTGAACGAGCAGACTGGCTGGATCAACGTTTTCATCGAGAGGCTAACTGGCATTCAGGCGACCGGGACGCAAGGCTTGCGCTGGCTTGCTGATCCAAAACTGGTTTACTTCGCCTATACGATGTTTGGCCTGTGGGGGGTGGGCAATGCGATGATTATATTCCTGGCTGGATTGCAGGGGGTACCCACCGAGCTCTACGAGGCGGCGGAGATTGACGGGGCGAATTGGCTGCAACGCCTGTTCAAAATCACTATCCCGATGATTACCTCGGTCATCTTCTACCAGCTGGTGTTGGGGGTGATCGGTTCCCTCCAATACTTCCTGGCGCCCTTCGTGCTGAACCAGGGCACCGGCTTCCCGCAAGGGATGACGCGTTTTTATATGGTCTACTTCTACAAGCAATCTTTCTCTTTCTTCAATATGGGTTACGGTGCGACCCTGGCCTGGCTGATGTTCATTGTGGCCTTAATTATCACGGTTATTCTCTTTGGCACTGCCAAATATTGGGTGTACTACGCATCGGAGGAGCTCTAACATGGCACACAAACCTGAATCCCAACGCAAGGACCTGCCTCGCAAAGGTATGTCACGCAAGTGGCGCGAGGGTCTGCAATCTGTAGCCGTCACCGGTCTGGCCCTGGTAGTGCTGTTTGCCTTTCTGCTCCCGATGGTCTATGGCATCGTCACCGCGCTGAAAACCGATAGTCAGTTCTCCAAAGTTGGCGCCCCCTGGTGGCCGGCCACCGAAGGCCAATACGAATATGAAGGCCAGAGCTACGATATTTACCAGGTGCCCATTGATGGAGAGATACGCGATCTCGCCCTGGTGACCAAGGGCCGCGCCATCAGCTATTTCGTTGACCCTGATAATCCAGAGGCCGGCTTGATCGAGTGGGAAGGGGCCTGGCGCTCGTTGGAGCGCACCTGGAAGTTGGATCCGCAATGGGATAACTTCGTGCGGGCCTGGAACACCATCAATTTCCCCATGCTTCTGGGCAACACACTAATGTACTCTGGGATCACCACCATAGGCGCGGTCCTATCGGCTTCGCTGGTGGCCTATGGCTTCGCACGTTTCCGCATCCCCTATAAGAATGTGCTGTTCATGCTGATGCTCTCCACCGTCATCCTCCCCGGCGCGGTGACGCTAATCCCCACCTACTTTGTGTGGCTGCGCCTGGGCCTGGTGGGCACATGGATGCCGCTGATCATACCGGCTTTCTTCTCCTGGGGGACCAACGTCTTTCTGCTCCGCCAGTTCTTCCTCGGCCTCCCACGGGAATTGGATGAAGCTGCAATGATTGACGGCGCCGGCCCCTTCCGCATCTTCTGGGCCATCATCCTCCCGCAGTCTGTGCCCGCGCTCACCGCAGTAGCGCTCTTTCACTTCTTCTGGTCATGGAATGATTTCTTCGGGCCGTTGATCTATCTCGCTGGCCATCCTACGAAGTTCCCCATTACCGTGGGTCTCACGGCGTTCAACAGCCTCTATTCCCAGGCCACCAATCTGATCCAGGCCTCAGCGTTGATCTCGGCGGTGCTGCCTTTGATCGTTTTCTTCTTTGCGCAGCGGGTCTTTATGCAGGGTGTGGTTGTCACCGGTGTGGAGAAGTAAATAGGCTTTTGGAGGGGCGCTCTCAAAGCGCCCCTTTGTAACATTGAATTATCCTGGGGAGATACCATGCCACGCATTCGCGCCTCCTTGCTTGCTTTTTTATGGATAGGGAGTTTGTTGCTTCCTGCCCTTTCTGCTTGTGCTTCATCTACGGCGCAACCTACAACTATACCTACTCCGGAACCCGTTCTTGGACAGTGGACGGTGGACGCCAATCTGGAGCTGGGGGCAGTCAATCCGCTCGTCTACGGTGTTAATCATGGACCTTGGGCGGTCATCACCGAGCGGACGCTGCCCCTGGCCCAGGAAGCCGGTATCACCATGTTGCGCTTCCCCGGCGGCAACTGGGGCGACGAGAACAATCTTCAACCCTATCACATAGACCAGTTCGCACTTTTAGCGGAGCAGCTCGGCGCGGAGGTCAGCCTCAATGTGCGGCTGCACAATGGCACGCCAGAGCAGGCCGCAGAGCTGGTGCGCTATGTCAATCTTGAGCAAGGGTATGGCTTCCGCTACTGGGGCATTGGCAACGAGCCGACCTTATTCGCCACCTCGCGCGGCGACCCGGAATATGGCGTAGCGCGCTTCAACGCCGAGTGGCGCGCCATTGCTGAGGCGATGCGCGCCGTAGACCCCGATATCCTGCTCATCGGCCCGGAACTGCACCAGTTCGGCCCCGATCTCGCCAGCACCCCCAAGGACCCCTTCGGCCTGGACTGGATGACGGAGTTCCTCAAAGCCAACGGTGATCTGGTGGACATCGTTTCCATCCACCGTTACCCCTTCCCACAGGGGCGGGGCGGGCGCGCGGCGACCATCGCCGAACTCAGCACGACCTCCGCCGAGTGGGACGCCATCATCCCCTACCTGCGCGGGTTGATTCAGGAGACCACCGGGCGCGACCTGCCCATCGCCGTCACCGAGGTCAACTCCCACTGGTCGAATGCTATCAGCGGCGAGGCGACGCCCGATTCCTTCTACAACGCCATCTGGTGGGCCGACGCGCTGGGCCGCATGATCCGTCAGGATGTCGCCATCGTCAACTACTTCTCGCTCCAAAGCCATCCGAGCATCGGCGGCTACGGCCTCTTCGCCCGCTCCGAGCCGCGTCCCACGTACTACGTCTACCGCCTCTACCGGCAGTTCGGCAGCCAGCGCGTCCATGCCGCCTCCGATGAGGCGCGCGTGGGCCTCTATGCCGCTCGCCGCGATGATGGCGCGCTCACCATCATGCTCATCAACCTGAGCGACGAGGCCATCACCAAGCCGCTCGTGGTGGAAGGCCAGGAACCGGCGCAGGCCGAGCTCTGGCGGCTCGATGCGGAGACGCCTGCCGAGCGTCTACCAGATATTGCATTTACCAGCGGCGCGCAGTTCAGCCTGCCTGCGCAATCGGTAACACTCGTGGTGATTAAGTGAAGGAGAATGCCTATGGCTGACCTCAGTTTTTCTGTCATTGCGCGCGCGCCAGGTGAATCGGAGCTTACCGATGCCCTGGTTGAGCGTTTCACGAAAGAGCATTACATACCGGTGCATATCCAAGACCTCACCTGGAATACCGCGCGGCAGGAGCTCAACCGGATGGCTACCTATAACGAGGGCGCGGATGTATCGCAGATCGGGAGCACCTGGCTGCGCGGGCTGGTGGATATGAATGCCGTGCGCCCGTTCAGCGCTACTGAACTGAGCGCATTTGGCGACCCATCGGATTTCGTGCCTGCGGCTTGGGAAAGCGCCTGTCTGGATGAGCAGCGGATGGTATGGGCCATGCCCTGGCTTGTGGATGCGCGGATTTTGTTCTATCGGCGCGATCTGCTCAAAAGCGCTGGGATTGATGAAAGCACCGCGTTCACCACCCCGCAGGCTTTGGATGAAACCCTGCACGCCCTCAGAGTGCATGGCGTTGACATCCCCTGGGTCTTGCCCTCGCAATTTTCTTGGCGCACGCTGCACGCGGTCGCCTCGTGGGTGTGGGATAACGCGGGGGATTTTGTCAGCCAGGATGGGAAACACTTTCTGTTCGCAGAAGCGCCGGCCCTGACTGGCTTCAGAAATTTCTTCGATCTGGCGCGACATCTGGTTGAGGAAGCGCGGGGACTCTCCGATGTGGAAGCTGATGCACTGTTCATGGAGGGCAAAGCCGCCGTTACCATCAGCGGCCCGTGGATCATGGATCTGGATGAGTCGCGGCGGCTCGAAATCGGCGTGGCTGCGCCCCCAGGGCCGGCTTTCGTCGGCGGCTCGCACCTGATCATCTGGAAGCACACTGCAAATGCGAAGCAGGCCCTACAGTTGGTGGAGTATCTTACCAGTTTGGAGGGCCAACGCAACCATGGATTCCATGGCTTGCTGCCGGCTCGCCTCGAGGCTCTGAATACAGTGGATAGTCCCTCCCGTGATTTCAGCCGCTATTTAGAGCACGTTTTGTTAAACGGGCGTGCTTTCCCTGCTATCCATCTGTGGGCCTTGATCGAAGACCACCTCAACCGCGCGCTGGCGCAGGTCTGGGAGGATGTACTGGCCTTGCCTGAGATTACCGACAGCGCCCTGGATGAAATTCTGGAGCGCCGGCTCCTCGGGTTGGCAAAGCGCCTGAAAATGATGTTCATCTAACCCGTGAGGAATTCTATGGAACCATTCTATTTCGACACGCAACACCGCTTTGTCGTTGAAGATTTTGCCGCTCGGCGGCCCTTCTCCAGCTTCCTGCCCGGCATCGCCGGGGAGATGGGCATCCCACTGTGGGTCTTCTACACCAATCGCGGGCAGGCCATCGCCGGATTCGGCATCGAGAACCGCAACAATCCCATCATCGAGTTCTACCCTGCGAACAAGGCCTATCAGATCACGCCGTTGACCGGCTTCCGCACGTTCATCAAGCTGGCGGGCGACGTTGCGTTGTACGAACCGTTCGCGCCGTGGGAGAGCGCCCCCGCGCGGATGGCCATCGGCATGAACGAGCTGGAATTGCAGACAACCGATGCCGCGCGCGGGCTGCAAACCACTGTTGCCTACTTCACCCTGAGCGACGAGCCGTTCGCCGGGTTGGTGCGCCAGGTGACGCTGACGAACGTAGGCGACGCGCCGCTCGCACTCGAAGTCCTCGACGGCCTGCCCTGGGTGCAACCCTACGGCGTGGATGAGGGCGGCCTCAAGATGATGGGCCGCACGCTCGAAGCGTGGAAGGGCGTCCACAACCTCACCCGCACCGCGCAAGGCTTCGTGGGCGTCCCCTTCTACCGCTTCCAGGCCAGCGCGGGTGATACCGCCGAGGTCGCCGCGATCCGTGCCGGGCATTTCTACCTCGCTTTTTGTGAGGAGGATGGGGTTGTTTCCCTGCTGCCGCCGCTGGTTGACCCGGATGTCGTCTTTGGCGCGGATACCTCGCTGCACACGCCGCAAGGCTTCGCCGCGCAGCCGCTCGCCGTGTTGCAAGTCCGCCGCCAGATCACGGTCGGTAAGACCCCGTGCGGCTTCTTCGGCAAGGCCGCTACACTCGCGCCGGGCGCGAGCCTCACGCTGCACACCATCATCGGCCATGTGGGGAACGTGACCCACTTACAGCAGCATCAGGAGCGGATCGCCAACGCTGCCTATCTGCAAAGCCAGCGCGCGCGCGCGACTACGCTGGCGCAAGACCTCACGGATGTCATCGAGACGGCCACTGCCGAGCCGCGCTTCGATGCCTACTGCCGTTATACTTTCCTTGATAACGTTCTGCGCGGCGGCTGGCCGCTGTTGCTAGGGCCGGCGGAAAACCCCACCGTCTATCACATCTATTCCCGCAAGCACGGCGATATGGAGCGCGACTACAACGCCTTCTACCTGGCGGCGGAGATGTATTCGCAGGGCAACGGCAACTACCGCGACGTGGCCCAGAATCGCCGCAGCGACGTCTTCTTCGAGCCGCGTGTGGATGATTTCAACGTGCTGAGCTTCCTCGGTCTTATCCAGGCCGATGGCTACAATCCGCTGGTAATTCAGGGGCAGCGCTTCACATTGGCTCCGGAACATCACGCCGCTGTGCTGTCGCTGGTGGAGCAGCCGGACGTACTCGCCGCTGCGCTGGCGCAGCCCTTCACGCCCGGCGGCCTGCTGCGGCTGATTGCCGACCGCGAGTTGGGACTGCGCGTCCCACCCGCAGCATTCGTCGCGGCGGCGCTGGCCCACGCGGAGGCGCATTTCGCAGCGGCCTTCGGCGAGGGCTACTGGGTGGATCACTGGTTCTATAACCTCGACTTGATTGAGAGCTACCTGGCGCTCTACCCTGACCGGAAAAGCACCCTGTTCTTCGAGCAGCGCGTGGGGTATTTCGTCAGCCCGGCGTGCGTGCTGCCGCGCGACCGCCAATATGTGCTCACCCCCAACGGTGTGCGTCGCTATCACGCCCTGGTGGAGCAGGAAATCGCGCCGGGCGCGGCTGTTCTTCGAGCAGCGCGTGGGATATTTCGCGAGTCCTGCCGTTGTGCTGCCGCGCGACCGCCAATATGTGCTCACCCCCAACGGTGTGCGCCGCTATCACGCCCTGGTGGAGCAGGAAATCGCGCCGGGCGCGGATGTGACCGTGACCGTCTTCGCCAAGCTGGTGGGACTGGCGCTGCTCAAGGTCGCCACGCTCGACCCCTGCGGCATGGGCATCGAGATGGAGGCTGGCAAGCCCGGCTGGTATGACGCGCTCAACGGCCTGCCCGGGTTGATTGGGTCCTCGCTCTGCGAAACCTACGAGCTGGCGCGCTTACTCGATATGCTGCTTGCCGCGTTGCCCGACGCCCCCGCGACCGTGACGCTCCCGGCGGAGCTGGCCGCGCTGTTGGCTGAAGTCTACGCCATTCTGCGCGGGCCGCTCGCCGATGATGACTTTTCTTATTGGGACGCTGTGGCGACGGCGCGTGAAGCCTACCGCGCGCAGATCCAGCACGGCTTCGCGGGCGAGATGACCCCGCTCGCTGTGGCCGACTTGCGCCCCATCCTGGAAGCTTTCCGCGCCAAAGTCCAGGCCGGGCTGGAGCGGGCTGTCGCACTGAACGACGGCATCCCGCCCACCTACATCGCCTACACCGTAACGGACTACGCCACGCTCGACGCGACCGATGGGCAGGGACGGCCCTACGTCCGCCCGCTGGCCTTCGAGCCGCGCGTGCTGCCGCTCTTCCTCGAAGGGCCAGTTCACGCGCTCAAGGTCGCGGCGGATGAGGCCAGCGCCATTCACGACCGCGTGCGCGAGAGCGACCTCTACGACCGCAAGCTGGGGATGTACAAGGTCAACGCGCCGCTGGCGGGCGAATCGCACGAGTTGGGTCGCTGCCGCGCCTTTACCCCCGGCTGGCTGGAGAACGAATCCATCTGGCTGCACATGGAGTACAAATACTTGCTCGAACTGCTCCGCGCCGGGCTGTACGATGCCTTCTTCGCTGATTTCCGGAGCGCGCTCGTCCCGTTCTTCGATCCGGCAATCTATGGGCGCAGCCCGCTGGAAAACTCCTCGTTCATCGTGAGCAGCGCGCACCCGGACGAGAGCCTGCACGGCGCGGGCTTCGTCGCCCGTCTCAGCGGCGCTACGGCGGAGTTCCTCAGTATATGGACGCTGATGATGGCGGGCGCGCAGCCCTTCTTCATGCAGGAGGGACAGCTCCAGCTGGCGCTCCTGCCCGCGCTGCCGGGCTGGCTCTTCCGCGAGGATGGCACGCTCACGTTCAAATTCCTCGGCCACTGCACCGTCACCTACCACAACCCCGAACGCCGCGACACCTACGCCGAGGGGATGCGCATCCGCCGCAGTGTGCTGCATCTGGACAATGAGGATGTGACCATCGAAGGGCCTGTCATCCCCGCGCCCTACGCAGAGCAAGTGCGAGCGGGGGAGATAGCGGCCATCAGTGTGTATTTTGCGTAGCGAACTATTGCGTATTGCGTATTCCGTATTCTCTGCGCAGTGTAGCGATCACCCGTCCCACACAAGATACGCAATACGAAATATGAACATTCCGATTCTTCCGTTAGAGGAGTTACTTGATGGGAAGACCTACCACCTGGCATTTCACCAACACCAACGGCGATTTCGTCCTGCCCGAACCGCAGCGGACGAGTTATCTCTACTTCCCCCTGGTCAACGAGGCCGGGATGATCTCCGCCGTCACACCCACGCTGCACGGCGACGCGAAGACCGGGCAGAACACATTTTTGCTGCCGCCGGTCTCCGTGGAGGATTTGCACACCTCGCGGGCGGCGCGCAACTTCTGGGTGCGCACCGCCGAGGGGCAGGTCTGGTCG
>Ga0209614_1000369_pt1 | contig 41022 bp, 45 predicted proteins | sample BlaSprsedimmetaG_FD_185484 | JGI IMG/M metagenome (GOLD analysis project Ga0209614, IMG submission 185484) | Hot spring sediment bacterial and archeal communities from California, USA to study Microbial Dark Matter (Phase II) - Blank Spring... ...
GGGTGGGGGTGGGGGTACAAGCCACGATGTGCACGACGGCGTCAGAGACCGCGCGTGGTCGGCTTTGGATGGCAGTGACCACATAGTCCCCTGGTTCTGGGCCGGTTGTGAAGAGACCGCTCTCGTCAATGGACCCGCCGGAGACTTTCCACGTGATTTTGGCGTTGGCCTCGACATCTCCACTGATGGTGAATTGATAGCTCTGTCCGAGGCAGAGGGTGATCTCGCTCGGATTGACCATCATGTTGGATTCTGTAGCGATGGGACCGCCGCAGGCCCGCAGCAGAGTCACGATGGCTACGATAGCCACCACGACGATCATACCGATGGTGAACCAGAATAGGGTCACGCGCGTCCTGTCGTCAAGCATACCGCCTCCTCTGGATGTTCACGTTTACCCCGGAAAAAGATGGCCCAAGGGTAGAAGAAGGAATGGGACACCCATCGAGTATACCACAGCCCTCTTGCGTGGTCAAAGACCGGCGTCCGTGCCTGTCGGTCTCCGGCAAAGCCGGTGCAGGTCAGCAGGATCGGCCCGGGCAGCTATAGGCCTCCCTACATCAGTTGGTGCATCCCGAAGATCGGTTGTCAATGACCATTTTTCGTGGGTTTGAGCATGTGTGCAATTGTGGTACAATGGTTGTATCGTAAAAGTGAGGAAGAATGGCTACGAGACAAAAAACGTCCAGGGTGGACAAGGGGCGTACGGCAGGGAGCGACGGAACAGAACGATTGGTGCGGGAGCGCTGGATCGTCTGTCGCCACGTCTGTGCCTGGCAGCCGCCGACGGATGTGTATGAGGATGAGAGGGGGATCATCATTCGCGTCGAGGTGGCGGGTATGCGCAGCGAGGACTTTGTGGTCGAATTGACGGGGACGGAGGCGGAGTGTCAGTTGGTCATCGCTGGTACGCGGAATGACCTGGTCCCCAAGCGCTTGTACCATCAGATGGAAATCCACTTTGGCGAGTTTCGTACTCAGATTGGTCTGCCCTGGGTGGTAAAGGCGCAAGATGTGGAGGCCAGTTACGAGGCGGGATTTCTAGTCATTCGGCTGCCCCGGCAAGAGTCGCAGCGGCGCCCCGCTACAGTTGTCGAGGCGGATATGAGGCCAGGGGAGGATTGATAGAACGTATGGTTGATGATATAGCAGATGAATTGGAGTTGTTGAGCCAACCGGTAATCGCCAGAGAAGGGCACGGTCCGTTGGACGACAGCGCGGATGACGACGTGTTTAGCGTCCCGCCGCATCTCCCTATCTTGCCACTGCGGGGACTGGTCGTCTATCCGATGACGGCCGTGCCAATCCGCGTTGGCCAATCCCGTTCCGTCCGCTTGATTGACGACGCTGTGGTAGGAAAGCGACTGATCGGGCTGGTGGCCAGCCGGGATCCCGAACTGGAGAATCCGGGGCCGGACGATGTCTATCGCGTGGGGACGGTGGCGGCGGTTCATCGGTTGTTCAAATCGCCCGATGGGACGATCACGCTGATTATGCAGGGCTTGATGCGCATCCGGGTGGAAGAGTTTGTGAGCGAACTACCTTATTTGATGGCGCGGGTGTCCATCGCACCGGAAAGGGGGGAGAGAACTGCCGAGGTCGAGGCGCTGCGCCGTAGTATCACAGAGAGCTTTCACCAGTTGAGCGAGTTGGCTCCTGCGGTCCCGGAGGAGATGAGCACCCTGATCGTGAATATAGACGATCCACTGCAACTCGCCTACGCGGTGGCTAATCAGATCAAGACGATTGATCTGGCGGATGCTCAAAAGCTGCTGGAATTGGACAGTGTTTCTGAAAAGCTGCGCATGCTGCTGGTGCTGTTGAACAAGGAGCTGGAGGTCTTGGAACTGGGCCGCAAGATTCAGAGCGATGCCCAGTCGGAGATGGAAAAGACGCAGCGGGAGTACTTTTTGCGCGAGCAGCTCAAGGCCATCCAACGGGAGTTGGGCGAGGCCGATGAGCAGCAGATGGAGGTAGAGGAATTTCGTGCCAAGATCGAAGCGGCGGGTATGCCAGAGGAGGCCGAGAAGGAGGCCCGCCGTGAGCTGGACCGGTTGAGCAAATTGCCGACCGTCGCTGCCGAGTATGGTGTGATTCGTACCTACCTGGATTGGCTGACCAGTTTGCCGTGGAGCATCCAGACCGAGGACAACCTGGAGATTGGGCACGCCCGGCAGGTGCTGGACGAGGACCATTACGACCTGGACGAGATCAAGGAGCGGATTCTGGAATATCTGGCGGTGCGCAAGCTGCGGGAGGAACGTAAAGAGGAGTGGGAAGCGAAAGAGCAGACCGATTTGATTCGCCGTGAGCGGGAGGGTGTGATTCTCTGCTTTGTGGGACCGCCAGGGACGGGCAAGACCAGCCTGGGGCAGTCCATCGCGCGGGCTTTGGGACGCAAGTTCGTGCGCCAGTCCCTCGGCGGGGTGCGGGACGAGGCGGAAATTCGGGGACACCGGCGGACCTACATCGGGGCGCTGCCCGGTCGCATCATCCAGGCGCTGCGCCGGGTAGAGTCCAAGAACCCGGTCTTTATGCTGGACGAGATCGACAAGTTGGGGACTGATTTTCGCGGCGATCCTGCCTCAGCGCTCCTGGAGGTCCTGGACCCCGAACAGAACCGCGAGTTCCGCGACCACTACCTGGACGTGCCGTTCGATCTCTCGCGGGTGATGTTTATCACGACGGCCAACTTGCTCGACCCGATTCCGACGCCGTTGCGGGACCGCATGGAGATTCTCAAACTCTCTGGCTACACCGAGACCGAGAAGGTACACATCGCGCAGGGGTATCTGATTCCCCGTCAATTGCGCGAGAACGGTCTGCGCCGTCAGGAGCTGAGTTTCACCGATGCGGCCCTGCGCCAGATGATTCGGGATTATACCCGTGAGGCTGGAGTGCGCAATTTGGAACGCGAGATCGGCCGGGTTTGTCGGAAAGTGGTGACCGGCATCGCTGAAGGGAGCATGGAGCCAGTTCGGGTGACGGTGCGCAATGTGCCCGAGTTCCTCAAAAAGCCCCGCTATTTTCCCGAAACCGCTCTACGCACCAAGCTGCCTGGCGTCGCGACAGGACTCGCCGTCACAGTCGCCGGCGGCGACCTGATATTCTGCGAAGCGACCAAGATGCCGGGTCAAAAGGGGTTTACGGTCACCGGGCAGTTGGGCGAGGTAATGAAGGAATCGGCCCAGGCCGCTCTCAGTTACGTCCGCTCCAAAGCAGCCGATCTGAATATTCCCCCGGATTTGTTCGAAAAGACCGATATTCACCTGCACGTGCCAGCGGGAGCGGTGCCCAAGGACGGACCCTCGGCCGGCGTGACGATGGCCTCCGCGCTGGCTTCGCTGCTGACCGGCCGCCGGGTGCGCGACGACGTGGGGATGACGGGAGAGGTGACACTGCGCGGTCAGGTGCTGCCGGTGGGCGGCATCAAGGAGAAGGTGCTGGCAGCCCATCGAGCGGGTCTCAAAACGGTGATCCTACCCAAGCAGAACGAGAAGGATTTGGACGATATCCCTACAGAGGTATGCGATAGCCTGGACTTTGTATTGGTTGAGCAAGTGGATGATGTCTTTAGAGCGGCCCTCGTTTATGATGGGCGTGAAGAGTAGCCTGGCCTGTAGATCAGAGAAAGGCTGAGTGATGGAAACACTGGTTGTCGTGGACGATGATCCCATTTTTTGTGGACTTCTCAAAACCGTGCTCGAGTTTGAAGACTATCACGTCATCGTAGAGCCTAATCCAGACATCGTATTATCAAAAGTGCGAGAGGTGAACCCGGTTCTCTTGTTGATGGACGTGCACTCGGAGAAGGGAGATACGCTCGACGTGCTGCGGGAACTGCGAGCGGACGAATCACTGCCAGGCCTGCGGGTGGTGATGACCTCCGGGATGGATCGCTCGGCCGAGTGTCAGCAGGCCGGGGCGGACGCTTTCCTCCTCAAGCCCTTCCGCCCAGATGAATTGGTCGGGCTGATCGCCGACCTGGTGGCCAAAAGCCAGGATGATCGAGTTGTGCATATAAACCGGATGAGGTGATATACCTCCGTGGGTCGTTGGATGGTAGAGCCCTGGCCCATGGGCGGACCACATCCATTGGATTGTTAGGGTCTGATCGAGTGATCGGGCCCATCAGACTGGGTGATCTCAGTCTAACTTGGATTTCAATTTGGGAGTATGATGGCTAGTAAACGTAGAAAACAATCAAGACCTCAGTGGCGGCGGGTGGATTTGCATTTGCACACCCCGGTCTCTGTGGATTATTTGGAGCCCAACGTCTCTTACCTGGACATTTTACGTCAGGCGGAGAACAGAGGGCTGGACATCATCGCATTTACCGACCACAATACAGTGGCGGGGTATCGAGCGATGATGGCGGAAATCGAGCAGTTGAAAACTTTGGAAGAGTTGGGGCGATTGCGTGAAGAGGAGAAGCGAAACCTGCAGGATTATCGCCGCCTGCGCGAGAAGGTGTTGGTGTTACCGGGATTCGAGTTTACCGCGACATTGGGTTTTCACATCCTGGGCATTTTTTCCCCCGCTGTGGACGTGCGCGAGTTAGAGTTCATTTTGCGCCAACTCAACATTCCGCTGGACAAGCTGGATGCCGGCAGCGGTGAGGTGGGGGCGACCAGCGATGTGTTGACCGCATATCGAGTGATTGACGAGGCGGGCGGCATTGTCATCGCGGCCCATGCCAATGCCAACCACGGCGTGGCTATGCGGGGCCTGGGATTTGGAGGGCAGACGCGTATCGCGTATACTCAAAACCCGCATCTACACGTGCTGGAAGTGACCGATTTAGAGAAGCGAGGTCGGCGTACCACTGCCCGCTTCTTTGACGGATCTCGTCCCGAGTACCCCCGTCCGATGCGGTGCATTCAGGGATCGGACGCCCACCGCTTGCTGCGGGACCCGAATGACCCTCAGCATCTGGGGGTGGGGGATCGGGTGACGGAGGTGCTGCTGCCCGAGGTCAGTTTCGAGGCGCTGCGCGATGTCTTTTTGAGCAACGATTTTGCTTTGACACGACCTTACCGGGCGGCCAAAGCCCCCGTAGATTATATCCAGGCAGCGCGTGAAGAAGGAGCCACCATCGTGCAAGACTTTCACGCCGGCTACACCAAGCGGGGAGGGCGGTTCTATGCCATCCTGGCCGACGTGTGCGCCTTTGCCAATACGAATGGGGGTATTCTGTACATTGGCATTAGCGAGGATCCAAAAGAGCGCCCTGCTGGAGTACGAAATCCGTCTCGCCTGGTCAACATGTTGAAGGAAGAGATCGAGCGGCGTATTACTCCTCCTCTGGATGTCACAGTAGATGTTCAGCAGACGCAAGGAGCCCGTGTGGTGCGGCTGGTTGTGCCCCGGGGTGACGATCCCCCGTATGCGATTGACGACAGCAAAATTTACGTGCGCAGTGAGGCCGAGACCGGTTTGGCAGTGCGAGACGAAATTGTCAGCCTGGCCAAGCGGGTCTCTGCCGGGCCTATCGTTGCACCGCGAGAGACGGAGGAGGAGCCGACGGGCCGAATCGATCCGCCTCGAACCGGTGTCGAGATCGTCGAGTCGAAGGAGCGCAAGGGCACCTTTTACCACGCGATGCGAGACCTGCGCAATGGCAACGTCGTCAAGAACGTGACGCGCAAGTCGGCGCGGCGGTTGTGGCATTATGCCATTACCCAGACCGAGGATCATCCGGTGGACGTGAGCAAGGTCGAATGGCGGGGTGACATTGGGGTTTGGAAAAGTCGAGAGCACGCCGGGCGTTCGCGCTACGATCTGGTGCAGCGAGATGATGGCAAACTGCGGGTCTATTATGGCGTGACGGAGGACGGCATCCACGGAGAGTGGGGCCGCCTGGTCGGGTTGGAAGACGGAGAGTGATGCCCACCGGGGCGCCGAAAGGCGCCCCGGTGATCTATTGTGAGCGGGTAGGGATGATGGTCAGCGCCCCAGAAATTGGCGGGCGATGACGAGACGCTGAATCTGGTTGGTCCCCTCGCCGATAGAGCACAGCCGCTGGTCGCGGTACATCCGTTCGACCTCGTACTCGCGGACGTAGCCATACCCACCGTGGATCTGGATCGCCTGGTAGCAGACTCGCTCCGACATGTCGGTGGCAAAGAGCTTGGCCATGGCCGCTTCCTTGGTGAACCGCTCTCCCTTTTGCCGCAGCCAGGCAGCCCGATTGACCAGCAGACGAGCGGCCTCGATCTCGGTCGCCATATCGGCGATCATCCACTGGATGGCCTGGAACCGGGCGATGGGCCGTCCAAACTGCTCCCGTTCCTGGGCGTAGGCCACGGCCTTGTCGAAAGCGCCCTGGGCCAGCCCTACCGCCATCGCTGCAATGGCGACTCGCCCGGCGTCGAGAGTGGTCAGGAACTGCTTAAAGCCCTCGTTCTCCTGGCCGAGCAGGTTTTCTGCCGGGATGCGACAGTTTTCAAAGAACAGTTCCGACGTGACCGATCCCTTCAGGCCCATTTTTTTCTCGTCCCGGCCTGGCTCAAAGCCCGGCGTGCCGCGCTCGACGATAAAGGCCGAGATGCCCCTCGTGCCCGCGTCCGGATCCGTTTTGGCAGTGATGACGACGAAATCAGCGATAGAGCCGTTGGTGATAAAGATCTTTTGGCCGTTGATGACCCATTCGTCCCCATCGCGGACGGCGCGGGTGCGGGTGGCTCCGGCATCAGAACCAGCCTGAGGCTCGGTCAGGCCAAAAGCCCCGATCTTTTCCCCGCACGCTGCCGGCGCCAGGTAGGTCTGTTTCTGTTCCTCGCTGCCAAAGAGATAGATCGGCTCGCAGTAGAGAGAGGTCTGCGCATCGAGGGTGATGGCCATAGAGCCAGAGACGCGGGCGATCTCCTCCAGGGCGATGACCAGGCTCACATAGTCGCCGCCGGAGCCGTTGTATTTCTCCGGGAAAGGCAGGCCGATGATGCCCAGCTCTCCCATGCGGCGGAAGAGGTCGTCGGGGAACTGGTCGGTGGCGTCTATCTCTTCGGCGCGGGGCGCGATTTCCCGCTCGGCAAACTCGCGCACCATACGGCGAATCATGCGGTGTTCTTCGGTAAATTCAAAGTCCATCGTCGCTCCTTTGATTACGGTTTGATGCGGGGGCCTGGATACCGGTGACGATCTCGCCGCTGGAGGTGACGTAGGCGTGGGCGATGTAGGGCGTGTTGTGGGCAATGCCGATCTGCCCCCTCCGATCCAGGACGATCACCCCGCCCTCACCGGGGGTCCGTTCGGCCAGGATCTGGATGGCGGCCTCGCCGGCCTCTTGCGCATTCATGCCCTGGGCGATGAAGTCGCACACCAGTTTGCTGATGACCACCTTCATCAGCGCTTCTCCCTCACCGGTAGCAGAGACGGCCGCGGTGCGATTATCGGCGTAGGCACCGCATCCCACCAAGGGAGAATCGCCCACGCGGCCAGGATGTTTATTGAACGTGCCGCCGGTGGACGTGGCGGCCGCCAGGTTGCCAGCGGCGTCCAGCGCCACTGCACCGACGGTATCGGAGGGATGGGGCTGAGAGCCCCACGGCTCCCATGCCTGGGGCTTGCCCGTTGCGTGGGCGGCCTTCCAGCGCTCCAACTCCCGTCCCGTCAGCAATTCTTCCGGCGCGCAGATAGGCAGCCCGTGCTCGCGGGCGAACAGTTCTGCCCCTGCGCCAGCGAGCATGGCGTGTTCGCTCTCGGTCAGCAACAGCCGGGCCAGTGTGACGGGGTGCGCCACGTGCTGCACGGCAGCCACAGCCCCCACGTTCAGATCACGGCCATCCATGATGATGGCATCCAGTTCGACCTGGGCAGCGGCGTTGAGAAAAGAGCCTCGCCCCGCGTCGAAGGTGGGATTCTCCTCCAGTACACGTACGGCCGCTTCGACTGCGGCCAGCGCCGAGCCGCCGCTCGTCAGCACGGCCCATCCGGCCTCGACCCCATCCCGACAGCCGGCCACGTGGGCCTCGTGGCTCTCTAGCGGGATGTCGTAGGCGCCGCCGTGAACGACGAGCACGGAGCCTGAGGACGCGTGCATGAGAGGCGCTCGATTGGATCGGGATTGTTGTCTGGCCATTTAATCCGCACCCATCCGCCGGCTGAGCAGCTCAGATGCACATACCGCTCAGCCGGCCTGGTTGGTTGTCACCGCTCGATGGTCGTCTATACCGGCCTAAAGTACGCAATGTCCAGTATGCTGCCCTTACGTTCCGCAGGGTCCTTAAAGACGGCCTCAACGGGCATTCCGACAAAGATCTGTTCAGGGTCTATTTCATCCAAGAAATGGACCAGCCCCCCATCGGCGCCGTCCAGTTGAATAAAGGCCAGGGGAAGTGGTTCAGGCAGTGGATTGCCGTCCAGGTCCAGATGGACGAGAGTGAAGGTGTGGACCCAACCGATTGGTGAGATCTCGATCCATTCATCCAGGTGTTCAAAGCACTGCTCGCAGTAGAGGCGTGGTGGGACGTAGACGATCTCGCAGATCGGGCAGACGGTGCCGAGAAACTGGCCGTGCTCCTGGATGGCGCGGAAGAACTTTTCCCCGGCGATGCCGGCCGTATATCGCCCCAGGGTGGGCATATCCCCTTCCCAGGCCAGGGCATCGCGCGGATGTTCAATTCGATGCAGTAGTGACATTTTATCCTCCTTTGATCCTACAGCGGCTTAAAGTATGCGATATCGGTGATAGCGCCGATGCGCTCGGCGGCCGGTTTCCACACGGCCTGCACTCGCATACCGATCTGGACCTCGTCCGGATCTACTTCGGATAGCATGTGCATGATGCCCATACCCGGAGAGGCGCCGTCTATTTCAATGACGGCCGGGATTTGTGGATCCGTGATCCGGATCATGTCCCATGTGACGTAACATCGGGAGAAGGTGATGATGGCGCCGGTATCCTCCAACTCCACCCACCGATCGGTCGGGCGGAAACAGGTCTCGCAGAACATGCGAGGTGGAATCAGCACCCGGTCGCATTCCGGACAATGCCGCCCGATCAACTGGCCGGCCTTTAGCCCCTGCAAATATCGCCCGATGGCCACGCCGGCGTCCCAGGCGTAGCGGGCGTTAGGATCCCAGGTCTCGAACAGGACGTTCCCTTCCTCGAAATCTTTGCTGCGCAGGTACACGCTGTCGTAGACGTACTCTTTCATCTTTCCCCTCCTAAACCCCCATTACGATTACGGTGCCGACCTGCATCAAATCGCCCCATGCCTGGGCCAGCCCGCGCTTGGGGCTGCCGGGCACCTGTCGCGCTCCAGCCTCGCCCCGCAACTGCCAGAATATCTCGGCCACCTTCATCAGCCCGGCGGCGGCGATGGGATTGCCGACGCCCAAGAGTCCCCCGGAGGGGCAGACGGGCAGGTCGCCGTCCCGCTGTGTGACCCCGTCGGCGGCCGCTCGGGGCGCCTCTCCCTTGTCGAACAACATCAACCCTTCCAGGTGGTGGAGTTCTTTGTAATCGAAGGGATCGTAAGGCTCGGCGATGTGAATCTGCTGGCGCGGCTCGGTGATGCCGGCCATCTTGTACGCCATGCGGGCCGCTTCCTCGACATAGACCGGGTACGAGAGGTCCCGGTTGGTCCAATAGGCCGTGTCCAGGGTCCAACCCACCCCCTCGACCCAGACCGGTTTGTTCGTCACGCGGCGGGCGACGTGTTCCGCGCTCATCACCAGCGCGACGGCTCCATCGGTGACCGGGCTGACGTCCCCGCGCTGTACCGGCCAGGCCAGCACCTCGGTGTTCAAGATGTCCTCGAGGGTGATGTTGGCGTCGCCCAGCAGGGCGGCTGGATGATCGGCGGCATTCCGCTTGTTTTTGACCGCCACGGTGGCAATGTCCCGCTTGTCCAATCCGTACCGGTTCATATAGGCGTTCATCTCCAGGGCAAAGATCCACAGCAAATTCGGTTCCAGGGGCCGCTCGGTGGTATGGTCAAAGATGGTCAGGAATGCTCCCTGGGGATGGGGCTGGCAGGAGGACATTTTCTCCTCGCAGACGACCAACACGGTGTCGAACAGACCGCTGGCGACGTGGTACCAACCCTGGATGGGGGCAAAGACCCCGGTCCCGCCTCCGACGTATCCCCGGATGACCGGTTTGCCCCAGCCTCCGCAGCCATCGGAGAGATATTCACTCTTCATGTGGACGGCATCGAACGCGTCGGGGGCGGTGCCGATGATGACGGCGTCTATGTCGTCCAACGTCATGTCACATGATTCGAGGGCCAGGTGAGTGGCCTCCCAGGCCAGCTCCTTGGCCGTTTCTTGGGCGCGGCGGACGAACTTGGTCATCCCCGCCCCAACGACAGCAACGCGATTTCCACTCATTGTACGCCTCCTAGTTGCTCAAGATCACGGCCGCGCCGCCGGTGGTGGGCACGCCGCGCCAGCCAAAGGCCAGTCCGACCTCGGCAGTTTCGATCTGGCGTTGCCCGGCCTGTCCACGCAGTTGCAGCACGACCTCCAGCACGCGGGCCAGCCCGGTGGCATCGAGCAGATGTCCCTGCCCCAACGCGCCACCGGAGGGATTGACCGGGAACTCGCCGCCAATTTCTGTCCCTCCGGCGGCAGTCCATTCGCCGGCGGCCCCTGGCGGGCAGAGGTTCAATGCCTCCAGGTGCTGGAGTTCCTTGTAGGCAAAGGTGTCATCTATCTCGGCGAAATCTATCTCGGCGCGCGGGCTTTTGATGCCGGCCGTGCGGTAGACCATCTCGGCGGCGGCTTGGGCGTAGCGAGCTTCGCCCCAGGGACGGCTTTCCAGCCAGGGCGTATCGTTGGCCCACCCGATGCCGCGCACCCAGACGGGCGTGTCGGTGAGGGCGCGGGCCGTCTCGCCGGCGGCCAGCACCAGGGTGATGCACCCATCGCTGTGCCCCGCACATTCCAGGCGGGTCAGCGGCTCGGCCACTGGTTCGGAGGCCATCACGTCGGCGGCGGAGATGGCGGCCCCGTATCCGGCCAGGGGATTGAGCAGCGCATTGTTCCGGTTTTTGGCCGCCACGCACGCGCATTCGTAATGGGAGGTCCCGCTCTCGACTTGATAGCGCAGCATCTCCATCCCGGCCACATAGTAGGGATGGACGGCCAGGGGGCGGTTAAAGACCGGGTCGAAGGCAAATGCCAGAATGTAGGGCAGCGTGAGAATGTTGGAGGCCTTGCTGTGTCCCTCGACGACGACGACGTCAAACTGCCCGGTGAGGATCTGCATGACGGCGGCCGCCAGACCGTGGATCCCTTCCCCGGAGATGGTCTGGACGGGACGGTGGAGCGCGCCGAGCTGATCGGGCACGTACTCGTCGAAAATGCTGGTCCCCTCGTTATAGTCCTCAGCTACGGTGACGAAACTGTCCACATCCCGGCGGGGGTCAATTCCGGCCTCCTCGTAGGCTTGCACGGCTGCCTCGTACATCAACTCTTTGTACGAGAGATCAGGAGTGATGGGGCGGAAACCGCTCCATCCTACCCCCACAATAGCAACTTCTCGGATCATGATTCGTGTCTCCTTTCGTGTCGGTGGTTGACTGGGATCGTTCACTTTTCATCCACTCTATTTCCTGTATCACCTCCATGCGCTCTCTGCAACGATCAAGCTAGAACCCTGGTCTTGCAAGACCGGGGTGCTGATAGGTTACTAGCGGTCAAAGTAAATTGACTTGCCGGTGGCGGACAGGGGAATTCCCATGACAAAGTCGGCCTCGATCAGGCCCAGTTCTCGGGCCACGACCCCGGCGCGGTACATGATGCGGTTATCCACGTTGAGCATGCCGGCCATCTTTACCGCCGAGCCGATAGCGATCCCCATATCCAGCAGGTGCAGCGCACAGTTGGGGCCGCGGAACTCGCCGTCCACGGTGTTCGGCGTGACGCAGGTCTCGCTCCCGCAGGCCGCGCAGTTCAGCCCCAGCGCGGTGGCATCCTTGAGGCCAACGAGCACCACCGCCTCCGAATGGAGGACGTTCTGACCATCGCGGTCGAAATTGGGTTTGCCCGTCCGTTCTCCGTAGGCAATCATCGCCTCGCCCAGGCGATGCAGGTCCTCTCCCTCCACAATCTCGATGACCACAAAATCCTGTCCGGCTGCTTTGGGAGCGGTGCGGGCAGAGATGGACATCAGTTCAGCCACTGTACGTAGACTCATACTGCCTCCTTATGTGATTGTTTCGGACGTCTTGATTTAGCTGAACGTTGCGATCAGGATTTCCTCCAGCGTCGGCTGACCGACGACTTGCAGTTCGTACCGCACCCGGTCCATGGGATGGCGGACCTGGAGCACCCTCCGCAGGTCGATGGGCGTGGCTGCCAGCACCAGGTCACACTCGGCGGCGTTGATCGTTTCCTCCAGGTCTCGGATCTGTTCGTCGCTGTAACCCATCGCTGGCAGCAGCGCGCTGAGGTGGGGATATTTGTCGAACGTGGCGGCGATAGAGCGAACGGCGTAAGGCCGGGGGTCCACCAACTCTGCCGCCCCGAACCGGCGCGCGGCCACCACGCCCGCTCCGTAGGTCATCTCCCCGTGAGTCAGAGTGGGCCCATCCTCGATCACCAACACCCGTTTCCCCCGGATGGCCTGGGGGTTCTCGACAAAGATGGGGGAGGCGGCTTCCACCACCGTGGCCTGGGGGTTGACCGCCCGGATGCTCTCCCGGATCTGGATGATCCCCTCGGGAGCGGCGGTATCCACCTTGTTGATGACGACGACATCGGCCAGGCGTAGATTCGCCTCTCCGGGGTGGTAGCCCAGCTCGTGCCCGGCCCGGTGGGGATCCGCCACGACGATGTGTAAATCCGGTCGGTAAAAGGGCAGGTCGTTGTTCCCTCCGTCCCAGACGACGACGTCGGCCTCGGCCTCGGCCTGGCGCAGGATGCCTTCATAATCCACCCCGGCGTAGACGATCACTCCCCGGTCAATGTGTGGTTCGTACTCCTCCCGTTCCTCGATGGTGCAGTCGTGCCGGTCCAGGTCGTCGTAGGAGGCAAAGCGCTGCACGGCCTGGGCTGCCAGGTCGCCGTAGGGCATCGGATGGCGGATCGCGACCACCCGCCGGCCCATCTTTTGGAGCAGATCGCAGATGTAGCGGGTCGTCTGGCTCTTGCCGGCCCCGGTCCGCACAGCGCAGATGCTCACCAGCGGTTTGCTGCTCTTGATCGTTGTTCCGTTGGTTCCCAGTAGCCAGAAATTCGCTCCGGCCGCCAGGGCCTGGGAGGCTTTGTGCATGACGTAGGCGTGGGAGACGTCGGAATAGGCAAAGACCACCTCGTCTATCTGGTGATCCTGGATCAGGCTGTCGAGGGCTTCCTCCGGATAGATGGGGATCCCCTCTGGATACAACTCGCCGGCCAGTTGTGCAGGATAGCGTCGCCCTTCGATGTTGGGGATCTGGGTAGCGGTGAACGCGACGACCTGGTAGTCGGGGTTAGCGCGAAAGTAGGTGTTAAAGTTGTGGAAATCTCTGCCGGCCGCCCCCATAATGATGACACGTTTTCTATTTGTCACTGCCATGCTCTCCTACTATTCGATGGTCCCTTCGACATATTCCTCTGTCCCATATACACTCGAATAATCTGTTACCGCGTCCTCCTTGCCACGCACCAGCAGCAACCACGATAGCAGGGGCAGAATCCAGAATAGGATGCTCAAGCAGCATGGCACAATCGCAAAATATGGCTCGACATAGGTGTCAAGCTCATAGATGTACTGCCCGCCGCTGGCGAAGGATGCGATCCCGCTGGCGCAACAGGCCCCGGAGCAGCAGAGAGTGATCACAGCCACCACAATCGTGATAATCGTACCTGTTTGTTTTGTCATTTGTTTCTCTCCTTAACTATGGTTTATGGATCGAGTCGAGGTCTCAGGTGAAACGCGCCAAGAGAATGCCCAACTCGTACAACAACATGAAAGGCAACATGACCAACAGCATGTTGATCGGATCCGTCGTGGGTGTGACAACGGCCGCACCGACGGCCGCCCCAATGATGACGACGCGCCGTGCTTTGGCGAACCCCTGGTGATCTATCACGCCCAGTTTCGCCAGGAAGAACATCACCAGCGGTGTCTCGAACACCAATCCGGCCCAGAGGAGAATGTTGCCGACGAAGGACACATAATAATCAATGGAATAACGTTGTTCGACAATGTCTCTCAAAAAAACCTGCAGAAACGGAATGGCAGCGGGGAGCAAAACCGTCGCGGCGAAGGCGACGCCCGCCGCAAAGCTCAATGAGGCAATCGGCGCGCCGATCAAAATGTACCGCTTCTCTTGGGCCAGCAGGCCGGGCGCGACGAACTGGAATGCCTGGTACATGATAGCTGGCATAGAAATCACCAGCCCAATGAGGATCGAGACCTTGAAAAAGACGGCTGGCGCCTCGGTGGGCGAGATAGCGAGGGGAATTTGATCCCCGAGGGGAGCGACGAACATCCTGAGCACACTAGGAGTGAGAAACGTCCCGATCACCACCCCAATCGCGAGGGCGATAATGGCCCGCATGAGGCGCTGGCGCAGGTCCTCCAAGTGTTCGAGGATGCTCATCTCCCCCTGGAGAGCGTCTTTCGTCATCCGCTCTCCTCTCTGATCTCTGGCGAGTCCTCCGTGGGGGGAGACTCGGACTCGCCGGTGATGGCTCTCTCCAATGCCTGGCGCGTGTCTCGCTCCAGAGCTTGGATCTCGGCCTGAACCTCAGACAGGGCCGCGAGGGGACTGGATGCTTGTGAGGCGACGTCGTCGGCTGCCTGGCGCGTCTCTTGCTCCACATTCCAGACTTGGGTCTGGAAGACGGTGGTGAATTCGTCGGACAATTTTCGCAATTGACTCGTCATCTGGCCGATGGCGCGGATGATCTCTACCGTCCGTTGAGGGCCAACGACCAATATGGCAATGACCATAATGACCATCAACTCGAGGGGGCCGACGTTCATAAAGTTCACCGATGCCCCCCTTCTTTTTCCTGGCGTTTCTCGACGGCTTGCGAGATGGTCTCTTGATAGTCCACCAGGGTACCCAGTACCCCGTTGATGAACCGGGGGGCGCTGTCAGAACCAAAGGACTTGGCCAGTTCAACGGCTTCGTTGATGGCCACTTTGACCGGCGTTCGACCATCTATGGCGAACTCGAAAATCGCCATTCGCAGAATGTTGCGATCAATGTAGGCCATTTGCTCCAACGGCCATTCGGGGGCGTGACGGTGGATAAAGGTATCTAGCACGGTCTGGTGTTCGAGTACGCCATCCACCAGTCGCCGGGTGAACGCAGCGGCGGATTTGGTCAGCGAGTTTGCGGCCAGCCTCTGCTCCAGCACGGTAGAGGCGGAGTGATCCGTGCAATCTATTTCATATAGAGCTTGTAATGCTGCAATGCGCGCCTGGTGGCGAGCTTTCACGGTGGAGTTACCTCCGCTGACGGGGTGCTTGAGCTTCTTTTTCCGGCCCTGATCCGGGAGCAATGTCCTCGATGTATATGTCGACGGATTGAACCGTCATGCCGATCATATCCTGGATAGCGCGGGTGACTTCGGCCTGGATCTGGCGGCCCACGCTGAGCATATTGACATCTGGTTCAGTCACCACGTACAGGGTGACGCGCACACTGTTTCCAATGACCTCGATTTTGGCCTCACCATGCCGGAGCAGGCGCGGCATCCCTGGTGGTGAGACGAGACGAACGACCCCCGGAACGGCCAGGGCTGTGAGGCGGGCAGTGGTCTCCAGGACCTCCGGGGCGATGGTGATTTTGCCGATCTTGGGTTGTGTTTCCATGCTTCTCTCCCGTCTTTCCAATTCGCTCGACTTATCCCTGCATCACCAGCCCACCGTCGACCGTCAGGGTCTCGCCGGTGATGAAGGCGGCCTCGTCGGAAGCCAGGAATGCGACGGCATAGGCGATCTCCTCCGGTTGCCCCCAACGTCTCAACGGCGTCGCCTCGATCCCCTGCTGTTTCAACTCTTCTGGCAGATCGGCTGTCAGGGCGGTGAGCACAAAGCCCGGTGCGACACAGTTTACTGTGATGTTGCGGGGTCCCAGTTCTTTGGCCAGGCTCTTGGTAAAACCAATCATACCGGCCTTGGAGGCGGCATAGTTGGTCTGCCCCCCCTGACCGGCCAGGCCAGAGACGGAGGTTATGTTGATGATGCGGCCTCGGCGCTGGCGGACCATCGGGCGGGCAGCCGCTTTGCAGCAGTTGAACACGCTCTTGAGATTGGTGCGCAGGACGATGTCCCAGTCCTCTTCTTTCATCAGCATCAACAGTTGATCGCGGGTCGTACCGGCGTTGTTGACCAGGATGTCAATCTGCCCGAACGTATCCAGCGCGTTCTGAATCAGCGCCTGGGCCTGATCGCCGTCGCCGACATCCGCCTGCACGGCGACGGCCTCCCCTCCCTCCGACTGGATGGCAGCCACGACCTCAGCGGCGGCTTTGGCGCTGCGATGGTAGTTGATCACGACGCGAGCTCCCCGCCGCGCCAGTTCCAACGCAATGCTTCGCCCAATACCCCGCGATGCTCCGGTCACGACAGCGACTTTGTTTTCCAATGCTTTATGCATACTGTTCTCTCCGGGTGTCACATCACGACATTCGTCTAGCGATACCTGGCTTTACGTGATACCGTCTGGCCGATGCAGAGATGATAGCATGAATTGAGCAAAACATCAACCCCGCGCTTGCCCTCTTGCGGTTGGGCATGCGCTGCTCTCCTGGGTCTACTCGGCCCGTATCCGCTGGCCGACCAACACCAGGTGTCGAGCTGGGTCAGAAATTGGGGTTCGAGAAGCCTATTCCATCAGCTTTTTCGATGCGCATGGGGATTTTTTCTCTGAATGATCCACGCGATACTCAGAGAACCCAGGGCGGTGACCAGTGGAGCGGCACATATTCCCCCGCTGCTTCCGGTTTGTGTTGGCAGCGGGGTAGGAGGGGGAGATGTGGGGATAGGCGTCGGTCGCGGAACGGTTGGCGTGGATCTCGGAGCGGTCAGCGTGGGCGGCGAAGGTATTGGTGTCGGCGTGGCATTTGCCATCCGTTCCCACTCTTCCAATATCCACGCCCGGGATGGGGCGATTTCTGCCGTCTTTTCCAAGAGTAGAATCAGGGCATCCTGCGGCGGGACGTTGTGCCAGTTGCCGTCATTGCTCAGCACCCATCTATCGTATACCATCCCCAGAAATTGTGCCACCGGCCCAACTTGGTCGGGGTGCTCGTCCAGCATCTGCGTCAACATGATGAGCACGTCGTCAGGCAGCGCGTACATATCGTTCCCCGTCTCCCCTTGCACCTCCAGGTAGTGGACCTCCACTGGCGCGTCGTTGACCCAGGCGGCAAAACGATCCACCGGAGCCAGATCCAGATATTCCAGTGGTAGATCGGTGTGCATCTCGGAAGGCCACAGAGGGAACCAGACGTCAAAGGCTTCGGTCTGATCTCCCTGGTTACGCATCAGGAAAACCGCTTCGACGTGTCCCACCATCACGTTGGCCGCCAGGGTGCCCTGGTAGATGGTCAGAACGTCGTCCCGCTGCTGTGCCTCAACGACGATCAGAACGTCCTCAGAGACCATCTGGACGTGGGTGGATATGCCGGCCGGGTTCACTGACTGACGAACCGGGTATTGACCAGGGGGGGATGCCGACGTCGGCATAGGTGGGCTGCGCCAGGGTCAAAAAAACCAGGGTTAAGGCAAGTATTCGAATCTTGGCTTTCATTCTTTTGACTCTTCAAGGGTGCTAATGCCAAACAACACAATTGAAACGACATCTTGCAGGGATGGTATTTGTCTCTTGCAAGTTCCAGCGGCCAATGGCTCGCGCCCATAATTCTACCATCGAACTGGTTGCCACGTTAGATGGTTACCCTACGGGCGGGCGACGGAACGGCGCTGCTATGGATCGGATCAGCAATTCCCGTTATGGAGTTCGTAGTAGCGACTTTCGCTGTTTGCGCAATAGAAGCGACTAAAGTCGCCACTACGAACGTCAAATGTGTGACGGCGATGCTAAAACGGGAATTGCTGGGATCGGATAGACGAGCTCGTCGTTTCTGGGTCCAGTATACCCGATTTCCTCGGTCGAGGCTTTGGCCATGTGGGCGGTTTTTTGCCTGGTCAGTTGACCAGGTCCAGAAAGCGGCGGGGACAAAAAAAGACCTCCCCCGATTCATGAATCGGGGGAGGTTGCGCGTCCGGATGGGCCCACGTGGATTCGAACCACGGACCGACCGGTTATGAGCCGGCTGCTCTGACCGCTGAGCTATGGGCCCTTTCGAGGTATCAGGAGCGGGCGACGGGAATCGAACCCGTAACAACAGCTTGGAAGGCTGTGGCAATACCTTTTTGCAACGCCCGCAAGTCGGGGCGGCCGGACTTGAACCGGCGACCTCTGCGTCCCAAACGCAGCGCGCTTCCATCTGCGCCACGCCCCGCACTTACCTGTTCAAGTATACCGCCTTTGGCGTTTTCCGTCAAGGTTACGGAGACCACGAGAGACGTTGGTTGGTCCAATTGGGCAGATTGGGGCCCAGAGCGAGGATTTTGTGGGGGTCTTCTCCATTCGGTCCCATCAGGTAGATGCCCCATCCTCCCCCGCGGTTGGAGACGAAGGCGATGCCGGACCCGTCGGGCGCCCAGGCCGGGAGGCCGTCGGAGGCCGGGTCGTCGGTGAGCAGGACGACGCCGCCAGTGATGCTGAGCAGGTAGACGTCCCAGTTGCCGGTCACGTCCGACATGTAGGCCAGCAGTTGACCGTTGGGGGACCAGTTCAGGCCGATATCGTTGATGCTGGCAGTGAGGCGGGTGGGGGGTTGGTCGTCGTCGGGGTTGTCCGCAAAGATGCCGCAGACGCCGCCAGAGTCGCAGCCATTCCAGGCCAGCAGGCCGGTGGGTCCCCAGACGGGACCTTTCCCCTGGGCGTGGAGGGTCGGCTCGGACGAACCGTCGGTCGGCGAGATGTAAATCTGCCACATGCCAGCGACGTCCTGGATGGCGTAGGCCATGCGTCCGCCATCCGGTGAAAAGGTGGGCCAGGCCTGTCCGCCGCTGGTCAAGGGACGAGAAGCGGTCTGACCGGGGTCCAGCAGGGAGATGCCGGGGGAGAGCAGGTTGCGATACCCCAGGGCGCCGCTGTTCCAAATCCAGCAGGGTTGATCGGCTGCGCTGGCCATTTTCATCAGGCGGCCATCAGCAAAGAGGGCGTAGACATCGTAGAGACCGGTTTGCAGGTTGTAGCCGGGATAGGCCAGCCGGCCACCGGTAAAGCCGGGTGGAGGTTCGGTCAATGTGATGGCCATGGTGCCGGTGATAGGGGCGATGGGGGTCGGGGTGGCAACCAGGCAAATTTGATTCGCCTCGGCCCGTTTCTGTTCAATGTCGGGATCGTTGATCAATTGCAGTGCCTGGGTGTACTGGATCTCGGCGGGGCACATTTCCGCCTGGTTGTACCAGGCGTTTCCATAGTTCACGTGGGCCTTGTATAACCTGGAGAAGACGTCCTTGTAGGTAGGAGCAGTCGCGTACAATTGTTCGAACCGTTCGATGCAGACTTCCCAGTCCACCCCCCAATAGCCCAAGGCGGTCATATACTGGATGGCCAGACTGCGCTGCTCCCGCGCCTCCTCGTCCAATGGGCGCAGCGCGACCGCCTGGTCGAGGTAAAAGATGCCCTCTTCGAACCGGTTTTCTTCCAGCAGGGACATGCCGGCATTGTAGAGCGAGGTAAAGAGCATTTCCTCGACCGATTCCCGCGCATAGGAGGGGTCCAGGACGCGCAGTTGGGTCAGTACGGCGACGGCGTCCTCCCAGTTCTCGGCTTCGTACTGCGACACGGACTGTTGGTAGAGGTCATCCAACACGATTTCGTACATCTCGACGGTCGGCGTAGGGATGACGACCATGCGGGCCTGGGCCTGGGTGATGCCCTGGCGGGCCGTGGGATGCTGGGGGTGAAGCTTGAGCACGTACTCGAATTCGGCGAGGGCGAGTTCGTACTCCCCGGCGTCGAGGCGTTTCAATCCAGCCTGATAGTGCTGCTCGGCTACTTCCAGGCGTTGTGTTTCCCGATCACGTTCTCCCTGGTGCAGGCCAAGGTAGGCCGCGCCTGTGATACTGAGCGTGATGAGCAGGATGCCTCCGATGGCCCAGAGGAGGATGGGGCGTGCCCGCTGCCAGAGGGTGGGTCTGGTCGAGTCTGGCAGGGTGACGTCGATGATAGATTCCATCTGCCGGGCGCGGCGGGCGCGCATCGGGCGGGTCTCCTCCACCATAGCGCCACACGTGGGACAAAGGAGCAAGTTATCGGGAATCTCGTTTCTACATTCGGGACAGCGCATGAGTTTCTCTGTGAATGGTTTAGGGCGGGACGATTACAACGTCTATCCGGTATCCAGATTTTCGTTTTATTGGTTACAGGATACCCACCTGACTATGATCACCCAGGGCCATCTTGTAGGCCTTCGGTTTGATGGGCGAGCGGGCCAGGGTGACGTTTCGGCCAATGACGCTATCCTGAATACGGGCCGGAATATCTCGGATGACGCTGTGCTCCAGCACGATGGCGCGCTCGATCTCGCTGTCCTCGACCACGACGTCGTGGTAGATGGAGGTGAAGGGCCCGACATAAGAATTGACGATGCGCGTCCGTTCGCCGATGATGGTCGGCCCCCGCACGACGCTGTTGATGATTTCCGCCCCATTCTCTATGGTCACTCGCCCGTCTACTTCTGAATCACGATCCACGTATCCTTCAACAACCGGGGTCAGTTCCTCCAGCACCAGGCCGTTCGCCTCCAACAGTTCCTCCCGCTTGCCGGTATCGATCCACCAGCCCCGGTGGACGTAGGGATAGACCTGGTACTCGTGTTCTACCAACCACTGAATGGCGTCGGTGATTTCGAGTTCACCTCGCCAGGAGGGAGTGATGTTATCCACGGCCTGGTGGATGTGGTGGTCGAACATGTAGATGCCGACCAGTGCCAGGTTCGAGGGAGGCTGCTTCGGTTTTTCGATCAACCGCTTGATCTGGCCGTTCTCGTTCAGCTCGGCCACGCCGTACCGCTCGGGATTCGCCACGCGCGTGAGGACGATCTGGCTGTTCCACTTGCTGGCGGCAAATTGTTCGATCAGCTCCGAGATGCCGCCCTGGATCACGTTATCCCCCAGGAACATGACGAAACGATCGTCGCCCAGGAAATCCTGGCTCACCTTGACGGCGTGGGCCAGGCCGAGGGGGTGTTCCTGGTGGATGTAGGTGATCTTGATACCCCAGCGCCCGCCCCGTCCGACGGCGGCCTTGATCTGATCGGCCGTATCTCCCACGACGATGCCGATGTCAGTGATGCCGGCGTCATGGATGGATTCGATGACCCGGAACAGGACCGGCTTGTTGGCGACGGGGATCAATTGTTTCGCACTGGTATACGTGAGGGGGTAGAGGCGGGTTCCTTTCCCTCCACTGAGAATGAGACCTTTCATTTTGATTCCTCCACAAGAGATCAATATCCGCCCAGCATCACGCCCCGGGGAGCGTCGTTCAGGACCGCTCCCAAGATACGGACGTGTACTCGTTCCAACGTTTCCTGGGCGCGCTGGGCGTGCTCTCGCCGGGTGTGTCCGGCTCGAACGACCAACAACACGCCGTCCACTTTGGTGCCCAACACGGCGGCGTCGGTCACAGAGACGACGGGCGGAGCGTCGAAGAGCACGATTTCGGCGTGAGCTATGAGGGCCGCGATGACCTGTTCCATGCGCCGCGAACCGAGGATGTCGGCTGGGTTGGGGGGCTGAGTGCCACTGGGCAGCAGCCACAGGTTCTCCACACCGGTCTCCAACAAGGGGGGATGGTCCAGGGTAGCTTCCTCGACGATCATGGTGGTCAGGCCGCGCTCATTGGCGACGCCAAAGATGTCGTGCAGACCGGGACGACGCAGGTCGGCATCCACCAGGATGGTGCGCCGTTCACTCTGGGCCATCGTGACGGCCAGGTTAGCCAGGACGGTGGACTTGCCTTCGTCGGGGGCGGCCGAGGTGACGATCAACGTCTCGATGGGTTTGTCGAGGGCGGTAAAGGTCAGGTTGGTCCGCAGGGTGCGGTACGCCTCGGCAGCCGGACTGTGAGGGTTGGTCAATGTAACAAGATCGAGTTGTTTGGACATGTTTATCCCCCAATGCTAGTCGGTGGAGGGAATCGCGCCCACCACGGTGAGATTCAACTGCCGCTCCAGGTCTTGAGGCGTGCGGATGATGCCAGCCTCCAGCCACTCCAGGAAGAATATGACCACGCCAGCGATGACCAGGCCAAAGATGCCTCCAGCAGCGGTGACCACCTTGGTCTTGGGCCAGGATTGGACGTAACGAGGTTGGTCGCGCAGGTAGGCATCAACGCGATCCTCTTTGCGCTGGCGTTGGTTCTGTTGGTCCCGCCACTGGATGAGCAGATTGGCCCAGGTGCGGGCGATGTCGTTGGCCTGGTCGCCGTCGGGGGATTCGATCTCGAGTTTGATGACCATGCGGTCGTCCTCGGCGGCAAAGCGGGCATTCCCGCGCAATTGTTCCGCTTTCATCGATAGTTGCAGTTCGTCAATCACTTTCTGGGCCCATTGGTTCGAGTCCGCGACGGTCATGTACGTGCGCAGCAGCCATTTGGTGGACTGGGTCAGTCCCAGGTCCGGCCGCGCCGGTTCGATGATGAGCTCGGCTGTGGAGGTGTACTCCGGGTCCTGGAGCTCGCTGAACCCGAACCCACTGGCGGCGGTCAGCAGCACGGCAACGACGATGATCCACCAGCGTTTGCGCAGAATGCGGATGTAGCTATCAAGTTCCATGATTGGTCATCTCCTTCCACGTGCTGAAAATCGGGCGGTATTGTACCATATCAGTAGATAATTAACAAAGGCTCGCTCTCGACGAGATATCGAGCTCACCGGCGGGGTTCGCGGGGAATTTCCGCCACCACGGTCAACCCCAGGTGTTCCAGCTCGGCGGCCTCGTGGACGGTGGGATCCAGATAGTGATACAAGAGCGCCAGCGCGACGCCGACCACCAGCGCCAGCCCGATCTTGATGACCGGGCCCATCAACTGGGCGCGCAGGCCGGGAGGGAGCGCGATCGGCGTGGGAGGGTCGAGCGCGCGTACGGCCGGCTCGATCTGGGCGAGTTGGGGAAAGTAGGCCGCCCCGTTCCCGGTCAGCTCGGCGGTGACGGCCTCGGCCACGGCGACGATCTGTTCTGCGTCGGGCCATGTCAGGTAGAGGATGAGGATGGACTGGGCGTTATCGGTGACGATGGCGGGCTGGATAGCGCCCGCCGGGATCTCGCGGCCCGCTTCGGCCAGGCGTGATGAGATAGCCTGGGCGAAGGTACCGGTCATAGCCACGTCGGCCAGACCGTTGGCGATGTATTCCGAGGTGAGCCAGGGATAGTACCGGTCGTACGCCTCACTCAGGCCGGCCGGGGCCGTCCCGGCCGAAAAGCGCATCACCACCTGGTAGGCCGGCGCGGGCGGGCTGTAGGCAGCGACGACGTACAGCGCGACGACCGCTACCGGGGCGACGATCAGCCACCAGCGACGCAGTAGAATCTTGCAGTAGGTTCTCAATTCCATGTGGTTAGCTCCTCGTTCCCTCGCCATAGACGAGTTGACTCAATTGTTCTTTGAACACGCTCGCCGTGAACCGTTCCGCGTTGGCGCGGCAAGCGAGGGGGTCTATGCCGTCGGGGTCGAACGCGCGCACCGCTTCGATCAACGCTGCGGGCGTGGGTTCGTGAAAAAAGACGCCGGTCTCGCCCTCGACGACGGTATCCAGAGCCCCGCCAGCCCCAAAAGCGATGACCGGCCGCCCGGCGGCCTGCGCCTCCAGGGGGGCGATGCCAAAGTCCTCCCGCCCGGGAAAGATGAACGCTTTGCAGTGGGCCAGGAGATGGGGCAGGTCCGCATCGGGAACATAGCCCAAAAAGGTGACGTTGGGACCGGCCATGGCTTGCAGTGCGTCCCGATCGCGGCCATCCCCGGCGATGACCAGCGGCAGCCCCAGCTCGTTGAACGCCCGCAGGGCCAGGTCCACCCGCTTGTAGGGGATCAGCCGCGAGACGATCAGGTAATAATCCTCCGGGCGCGAGGCGGGGGTGTAGCGGTCCACATCCACCGGGGGATAGATGATGGATGACTCGCGATGGTAATACCGCTGGATGCGCTCCTGGATCTCGCGCGAGATGGCGACAAAGCGATCCACCCGCTGAGCGGCCCGGTAATCCCAGCGTCGGAGGAGGGCGATCAGGGGGCGGAGCAGCGTTTTGAGCGGGGAGGGCAGCGATTCACGGGCGGCGTAGGCGTCGAATTCCCACACGTATCGCGTGGGAGTCAGACAGTAGCAGATGTGGAACGCGGCGCCGGTCTGCACGCCGTGGCAAAAGCCAGACTTGTTGCTGAGCACCAGGTCGTAAGCGGAGAGATCGAGCCGGGTGAAGGCCAGGGGGTAGAGAGGTAGGTAGAGTTGGTGGCGACGGTAAATGCCCGGCAGCCGGTCCATCCAGGTGGGACGGACGTCCCACGCGCGATAGGAGGCCGGCATAACCTGGCGCCAATACATCGAGGTGTAGACCGGAGCATGGGGAAACACCTCGACCAGGGCCTCGAGGACGTTCTCCGCGCCGCCGAGTTGATTGAGCCAGTCGTGGACCAGAGCGAGGTGCATTTATCCTCTCTGCCACTGCTGTAGAGGCCGCCAGCTCAGCCGATGGAGGGGTGAGGGTCCCAGGCGTCCCAGGGCCTCTCGATGCTGGCGAGTGCCGTATCCCTTGTGCTGGGCAAATCCATAGCCGGGAAAATCCAGTTCCAGTTGGACCATCATCTGATCCCGTCTCACCTTGGCCACGATGCTGGCGGCGGCGACGCTCAGGCAGCGCAGGTCGGCCTTGGGGAACGCCCGCTGGTGGAGGGAAATTTCTGGCAGGCGGACGTGGTCGATCAACAGTGCGTCCACGCGACCATCGAGCTGTGTTACGGCGCGGAGCATGGCCCGCCGGGTGGCCGGGAGGATGCCGATCTCGTCCACCTCGGCCGGGGCGGCCCACCCCACGCCCACCCCCAGGGCCGCGTTCAGAATGACCGGGAGGAGACGCTCCCGCTCCCCCGGCGTCAACAGCTTGGAATCCCGCACGTCGGCGAGGAGGGCCGGCAGATCGGGCTGACCCAGGGGGAGCACCACGGCCGCCGCGCAGACCGGGCCGGCCCACGCGCCGCGTCCCGCCTCGTCCAACCCGGCGATATACACGTGACCCGCGTCTCGAAGCGTGTATTCCTCGGACAGATTGGGAATCGCTTTCACCATCACGAGGCTCCATCTGCTGCGGGCATTCGGGGGATGGTCGGCATATAGATCGAGGGTCTATAGCTCGTCATACAAGCCCTTGACCTGGTTGCGCTTTACACGAGCGACTTCTTTTGCCATTTCGAGCGATTCTTTGAAATATCGCGCCATCTCTCCTGTCTGATCCTTGGTATCGCTTTCGTCGCGGTTTTGCCACGCGACTTGGACCTCTTTTATCGAGCAGCCGGCCTGCTCAAAGAGATAGAGAAGTTCGACATCATATGCCGAGACCTTCCATCCCTTTGGTCTCTCTTCCCGTTTGAAGAATTGGAGGCGCGGGAAAACTTGCAGCGCGGCCTCGCGCCGACACGATTTGAAGCCGCACTGCGTGTCGCTGATGTCGGGCAAGAGAAACATGCGGCGCAGGCCGCGAAAGACCGCACTGCCAATCTGCCTGATGATGGCGAAACCCTCGCGGGCGGTTCCTCGAGAGCCGATCACCACGTCGAAACCCCGTTCGTACCAGGGATAGAGCTTGCCTAGCTCGCTGATGGGGGTGGATTGATCCATGTCGGTAAAGAGGACGATCTCTCCTCTGGCCTGCTGGATACCAGCCCAAACCGCCGCCGGTTTCCCTCCGTGGGGAATATCGTGTAGAGAGACGTGCTTCTTGTTCCTGGCAAAATGCTCGATCAAACCTTTGCTATTGTCTGTGGATTCGTCGTTGACGATGATGACTTCCCAGGCATAGTCTTGCCCGACGAGATACTGGTAAACTTCGTCCAGCACACCTCTTTCTAGATTCTTTTCTTCGTTGTAACACGGGATGATGATAGAAATGTGAGGTCTTGGTTCTATAGTTTGCATAATCAACTCTCAAGGTAACCACTCAGATTCCCTCTCTGATGGACCGTCATTCCCGCGAATCCCCGCCTTCGCGGGGACAGGCGCGGGAATAACGGGTTGGTAAGAGCACAGGCTGAGTAAATACATCAAGTACCTGTGGAGTGGCCTTTTTGTCCTGTATGATACCTGCTTCGGCTACTTTCGTCAATTGGAGTCAGGACGTCTTCGAGATACGCCCGGCTGACGGTTCGGCTGCGCTGCACACCCTGTCGCTTGCGGAACATTCTGGGAAGGGTCAACAGGCCGGCCAGTTGACCGCGCAGTCTGGCCCGCGCCGCTTCCCCGCGCCAGGCGCGCAGGGCCTCGGTGGTGATGCGCAGTTGGGCGCGCAGGATAGCCCCTCCGTAGGTGCGCCACAGGTCGGCGGGATAATCCTTCGCCAGCAGGTAGATCATGTTGCGACCATCGTAAAAGCTGGCCGTCGCGCCGCCGCCAGTGGCGCTCAGCTTGTGGTAGACGACGGCGCGCGGGGCATAGATGCAGCGCCACCCGGTCAACTGGGCCCGCCAGGCCAGGTCCACATCCTCGCAGGAAAAAAAGAAATCCTGGTCCAGTACGCCCACCTGGTCCAACAAACTCTGGCGGTAGGCGGCGCTCCCTCCGTTGGCGCTAAAGACGTATTCCTCCTGGTCGTATTGACCCTTGTCCTGCTGCCACACGCCCCGGTTGCCGGGGATACCATCCACGCGGTAGAAATCCCCCGCCGTGTGCAGGACGTTCCGTCGGTCAAAGAGCAGCATCTTGGAGGCGACGATGCCGGCCTCCGGGTGGCGTCGAAAGGCAGCGACGACCTCTTCTAGCCAGCAAGGGTCCGTCTCGGTATCGTTGTTCAGGAGGACGATGATCTCTCCCCGCGCGGCCCGGATCCCGGTGTTGCACGCGCCGGTAAAGCCATGGTTTTCGCCCAGGGCCAGCACGCGTACCTCGACATAGTCGCTGTTCAGCAGCGCCAGCGAGGAATCGGTGGAGCCGTTGTCAGCGACGATCACCTCGACGCTGGGATGGGTCTGGCGGCGCAGGCTGTCCAGGCAGGTGGGCAGGTGATGGGCGCCGTTCCAGTTGGGGATGATGACCGAGACCAGGGTGGACGCTTGTCGCTGCACCATGATCACCGCGAGTTCAAAAATTCAGCCAGCGCGTCCTGCCACGGTCGGAGGGTGATGCCCAGCGCGGCGGCGGCGGTGTTGGCCAGGGGGGCGAAGCAGGGCGGGGTCGAATCGCGTGGAAAATCCGCCAGGGTGATCGGTTCGACCGGCACGTGTTTCCGTTCACTGATGCGCAGCACCTCGCGGACGAACCGGTAGCGGTTGCAGTGGCCGGCGTTGGTCAAGTGGTAGACGCCGTAGGCGGCGGTCTGGATGAGGGATGCGATGGCCCAGGCCAAGTCCGGCGCGTAGGTGGGGTTGCCCACCTCGTCCGTCACCACCCGCAGCGAGCCCCGCTCGTCGGCCAATTGAATGATGCGGTGTGGATTGGAGAAATTGCGCCCGCCAGGGGCATAGAGCCAGGCAGTGCGGACGATGTAGAACCGGGTCAGCAGGTGGCGCACGAACCATTCCCCGGCCGCCTTGGAACGGCCATAGGAATTGACAGGCCGGGGCGCGTCCCACTCGCGGTAGGGTTCCGTCGCCGTCCCATCGAACACCTCGTTGGTGCTGACATAGAGCAGGGCCGCCTGACACGCCGCGCAGGCCAGGACGATGTTCTGGGTGCCCAGCGCATTGACGCGGTAAGCCTGCTCTGGATCGCGGGCGCAGCCATCCACGTTCGTCCAGGCAGCGGCGTGGATCACCACGGCGGGGGCAAAGTCAGTGATGGCCTGTCCGATGGCTGGCCGGTCCGTGATGTCCAATTCCGGTAAATCGCAGCCGCTCACGTCGTGATCGGTCAGCGCGGCGTAGAGCGCCTGTCCCAATTGTCCCTTACATCCGGTGACGAAAATTCGCATGGATTCACCTCACATCTCTTTCTGTTGACTCGACGGGGGCAAATAGGTCGGTCTCCGTCCGTTCCCTTCGGCGGAACGGCGGGGCGGCGCGATGAAACGTCTCGGTAAACTGCCAACGGCGCACCAGCCAGCGCGGCAGTCGGCCCCAAAAAGACCCCGGGCCGGAGAGCTGGCTGGAGTGACAGGCCCCCGCCCGTCGTTTGACGTCGTAATAATCGCGGATGTCTATGCGCGTCGTGGTTGGCAGGTCGTGTTCCAACACCGCCCGCAGGTCAATGTCGCGGTTCTTGCCGATGGCAGAGGGGTCCATCCCCAGGAGGGGCATCAAGCGCACGGCCCAGCGCAGGAACGTCCGCGGAAAGGTCGTAAAGTAGAGCTTGGGCGGGGGTCCCGACGTGCGCGTCTGCGCAAAGGCCGCGACGGTGGCGCGATGCATCGCGACGTGATCCGGGTGGCCGTAGCCGCCAAAGGGGTCGAACGTCAGCACGACTTGGGGACGCAGGCGGCGCATCAAGTCAGCGACCTGGTCGGCTAGGTGGTCCGGGTCGGCCTGGATCAACGCCTGGGGATGTTGGTTGGCCGGGGCGCCGGGCATGCCAGAGTCGCGGTAGCCCAGCAGGTGGACCTCGGTCAGTCCCAGGGTGGCAGCAGCGCAGCGCAGTTCTCCCTCACGCTGGCAGGCGAGGTCGGCGCACTCGTCCGGTGTGGGAGCGTCGCTTTCGCCGGCTTCGCCGCGGGTGGCGCAGACCAGGTGTACGGCTGTGCCCTCGGCGGCGTATTTGGCCAGAGTGCCACCGGGGCCGAAGGATTCATCGTCGGGATGGGCAAAGATGGCGAGCAGCGTCTTGGGCATCATCAGATCGGGGTGATCCTTTCAGGTCAGGATTTGATCACAGTGCTGGCGGTAGCCGCATGCCTGGCAGCGTCCGGGGTCGTCGTGGTCGCGGGGCGCGTCCCTCTCCTCCAGGTCGGCCCGCATATCGTCCAACGTCGCCAGCAGTTCCTCCTCCAGTTCGGGCGTGTACTCGATTTCAAAGGCTTGGTCGGCGTACTTGATGATGCCGTAGGATGGTCGCCGTCCGTAGCACTCTTCGACCAGCAGACAGTAGACCGCCAGTTGAAGGATGTGCGAGTCGTAAGGTTGAAATGGGGCGCGGCTCGATTTGACCTCGACGGGGATGACGGCATCGCCATCCGCGACCAGATAGTCCGGTTTTCCGGTGAGAGCCAGGTGGCGCGAAAAGAGGGGACGTTCCAGCCGATTCCAGCCTCCCGTGTCGGTATAGATCACGCGGCCTGGGGGCAGTCCGCTGCGCGTTTTGCTGCGCTGGGCCAGCCAGAGGAACAGCAGCCCCAACACCAGCAGGATGACGAACCAGGAGAGCGGGTTCACAGCTATCTCATCAACCCCACGATGCCTACCGCCGCTGCCAGGAGGAGGAACAGCCAGGCCAACCGGCCCAGCCAGAACCCGGTTCGTACCTGCCGCCCGTGCTGGCGATGCTCGGCCTCGCCGATGATCAGCTCTCGCTGGCGGGATGAGGGTTTCCCCTCGATGCTCCCTAGCCACCAGGCCCGGGCGCAGTAGGCGTATTGCCCGACTTCGCTGGCGCGAATGACCCGGTCGTATTGCTCATCCACCTCCGACCTGCTCCTCAAAGTCGTGCAGGGCGCGGACCAGCTTGTCCTGGCGCAGGCTGTTGGTCAGGTCGCCGCGGGTACGCTCCAACACCCCGCGCAGTTGATCCACGCGCCGGCGCAGCCCTCCAGTGATGGCATCGGGAAAGTCAAAGGTGACCAGCAGGTCGTACAGCTCGTCCATCGCCGCCAGCAGTCGCTCGGCCTCGGCGGTGTCGCCCCGCCGCAGCTCGTCCAGGCAGCGCCGCCGCATTTCGCTGGCCGCTTCACACAGGCCGTTCAGGTAGGCCGGATATTCGACTTGCAGCGTCTCCGGTTCGGGGACCGGGGTGGCGCTGGCCAGCGCCAGGGTGACGTGGGCCTCGACCAGTTCCTTCAGCGCGTCCTGGGTGTAGCCGGCGTGCAGCAGATCGGGGTACGGCTCGATGCTCCCTCGCATATCGGCAGCGACGGCGTCGGCCTGGGCCAGCAGGTCACGGGCGACTTCCCACTCGTCCCGATGGCTGGCTCGAATGGCGGTGGCGCACAGGCGAATCAGCTCGCGGGACTGGCTCAGGGCCTGGTCGCGGGCCGCGTTGCGAGCCTCGAAATTGGTTCGGATACGTTCGGCAGTGCTCTCTAGACGATCCATCTGTTGCTCCGCTCTCTCACGATTCGGGGGACGGGGGCTTGACGGCGCCAAAGAACTGTTGGGCCAGGGCATCTCCAGTTTCGGGCAGTTTGATCTCGCCGAACTGGGCCTCGTATTTTTCCAGGTTCTCTTTCAGCGCCCGCAGCAGCAGCTTGGCGTGCAGGGGGGTGGTGATGATCCGGGCGTAGACTTTGGCGTTCGGTGTGTTCGGTAGGACGCGGGCGAAATCAACAATGATTTCCGAGGCCGAATGAGTGATCAAGGCCAGATTGGAATAGGTGGCATCCAAGTCAGGTGGCACCTGGACGTTGATTTGCATCTGGTGGGAACGGGGTGTTTTCATGGCGGATCCTCCTTCTGAAGAATGACGCATTTCACGTAGCTGCCAAGGTGCGACGCACTTGATAATGGCGCCACAAAGCCGCTGAAACCAGTGCGTCACACCTTGTTTACTGTATCCTACCTCAAAAGAGGCGGGCTGTCAAAGCGGGGTGGGGTTAAACAGTGGACCGCCGCTCGCGAGCGGCGGTCCGAATTACTCTTGCTCAACTATTTCGCTCGCTCAGAAGGGAATTTCCCCTTCTTCCTCTTCCTCTGGGGGCTCCTCTGGCGCGCCGGGGATGTCGGCCGCCATGGCCTCGCCGCGCCCACCCAGGAACTCGACGATCAGCGCGGTGACTTCGTACGAGGTGCCGACGGTGCCGTCGCTGCGGATAAAGGTGCGGGGATTGCCGCGCTCATCGGGGTTCAGCCGGCCCTCGACCAGCACGAGCTGCCCCTTTTGGAGGTATTGGTTGCAGGTCTCGGCCTGCCGCCGCCAGGCGGTGACGCGGAACCAGATCGTCTCGTCTATTTGGGTGCCGTCGGGACGGCTGTACTTGCGGCTGGTGGCGACCGAAAAATTGGTCACCGGTGTACCATCGGGGGTATACCTCATCTCTGGATCCCGCCCCAGGTAGCCAACGATAGTGATTCTGTGGAACATGATTCCTCCTTTCAACTAGGTGGGTTTTGTCAACGCGCTGTAACTACCCAGGCCATTATGGTTTTGACACAGAGAGCCGCTGAGAAGGCACAGAGATTCACAGAGAATGCAACAAAAACATCTTTTTCTCCGTGTTTCTCTGTGAAATGCTCTGCGAAACTCTGTCACAACCCCAGGCTGTGTAGTCACAACGCGCTTATATTACCCTGAAAAGCGCATAAAGTCAAAAAAAGAAACCAGGTCATGTCGAGACCTGGTTTCTGTAGATCGTGGGAGGTCGAATTTATACCCAGCCGCGCAGTTTGCACGCCTCGGCTACGCGGGCTACGGCCACGATGTAGGCGCCCATCCGGTTGTGGACCTGGTACTTTTGAGACATATCGTGCACGGCGTGGAACGCAGAGGTCATCTTTTTGTCCAACCGCTCAAAGATGGTCTCCTCGTCCCAGTAATAGCCGTAGGTGTTCTGCACCTGCTCGAAGTAGGAGACGGTCACGCCGCCGGCGTTGCACAGGAAATCGGGGATCACATAGATGCCGCGCTCCTGGAGGACTTGGTCGGCCTCTGGCGTGGTCGGTCCATTGGCCGCCTCCGCCAGGATCTTGACCTGAGGCGAGATTTGTCCGACCGTCTGGCCGGTGATGACGTTTTCGATGGCCGCCGGGATGAGGACATCGGCGTCAAAGCTCAACCACGCGTCGCCGTCTTGCACTTCATATCCGGCCTGGATAGCGGCTTCCTTGTCTATACTCCCGTATGCATCGGCGATGGAGGCGAGGAAGTGGGGGTCTATGCCGCCCTGCTTGGCGTAGGTGTACGAGGTGCGATCCTGGTGATCCCAGCAGGCAACGCACATCACCACGCCGCCCAACATGTTGACATAGTTGATGGCGGCCGACTGGGCCACGTTGCCAAAGCCCTGGATGGCGACGGAAGTACCCTGCGGCTCGATGTCGAGCCGTTTGAGCGCCTCGCGGATGGTCACGATGGTGCCGATGCCCGTAGCGGGGCCGCGGCCGGCCGAACCACCCAACGGGATGGGCTTGCCGGTGATGACCCCTGGGGCATGGCGTCCCACGATCGTCTCGTACTCGTCCACCATCCAGGACATGATCTGGGGGTTGGTCGCTACGTCGGGCGCGGGGACGTCCAGGTCCGGCCCGAGGACGCGGGCCACGTGGCGGATGTAGGCTCGGCTGAGGCGCTCCAATTCCTGGGCCGACAGCTCTTTGGGGTTACAAACCACCCCGCCTTTGCCGCCGCCCAACGGGATGTCCACCACGGCGGTCTTCCAGGTCATCCAGGCCGCCAGGGCGCGGACAGTGTCAATCGTCTCGTTGGGATGGAATCGCAAACCGCCCTTCGTCGGCCCGCGAGCACCATTGTACTGGACCCGGAATCCATGGAACACCTGGGTCGTGCCGTCGTCCATACGCACAGGGAACGTGACGTGCAGCTCGCACATCGGCCAGCGTAGCAGCTCGTGCGTCGCGGCGTCCAGGCCCATGATCTCGGCGGCCTGATCCAACTGTTGCTGCGCGATGGCAAAGGGATTCAGTTCTTCTGACATACTTGTTCCTCCGTAGAATTTTTGTGGATCACTGAATCAAATACAGCCGGGCATTGACTCGGCTGTCGTCAATCAACGTATCGGCCAAACAGAACGGGCGTCGAAATCATTGTCCTGGCACATTTCTATCATTATACTTGCCTATCTACCGAGAGTCCAGTGATACCCAACACGTTTTGGCTATGACAACCTGCGGGGCTTGAGTCACTGTCGTCGTGCCTCCAGCTGAACGTGCAGTAACCTTTGCACGACCTGGGGATTCGCCTTGCCGTGCGTGGCGCGCATCACCTGCCCCATCAGCCAACTCAGGATCTGCTCCTTCCCCTCCAGATACTGCCGCACTTCCTCCGGATTCTCCTCGACGATCCGCGCGATGACCTGTTCGAGTGCATTTGTATCCGAGATCTGCGCCAGTCCGCGCGCCGCCACGATCTGGCGGGCGCTGCCGCCAGCGGCGAACATCTCTGCCAGCACGGTCTTGCCGCTGCCGAGAGTGATGACGTCCGTCTCGACGAGCTGGATCAACTCGGCCAGTGCTTGCGGCGAGACGTGCACCGTTTGAATGGTCTGTCCCGTTTCTTTCATCAACCGGAACAGCTCCCCGGTGATCCAGTTGGCGGCTGCCTTGGGCGCACCCCCCGCCGATACGACCGCCTCGTAATAGTCCGCCACGGCCCGGTCAGCGGTCAGCAGCGCGGCGTCGTAACCACTCAGGCCATAGTCCGAGGTGAAACGCTCCCGCCGGGCGGCCGGCAGTTCGGGGAGTTGGGCGCGCAGCGCCGCCACCCACGCGCGGTCAACGTCCACCGGCGGCAGGTCCGGCTCCGGGAAGTAGCGATAGTCCTCGGCGTATTCCTTGCTCCGTTGGACGTAGGTGACGCCCCGCGCCTCGTCCCAGCCGACCGTTTGCTGCGCCACCGCGCCGCCGTGGGTCAGCGTCTCGACCTGGGCGGCGATTTCGTAGGCCACCGCGTCGGCCAGGGCGCGGAACGAGTTGAGGTTCTTGATCTCGTGACGCGGGTTCAGCGCGTCGGAACCGGCCGGCCGGACGCTGACGCTCGCCTCGAAGCGCATGACGCCCCGCTCCATCTCGCCGCCGTTGACGCCCAGATAGACGAGGACCGCGTGGAGCGCGGCGGCGTAGGCGCGCACCTCCTCGACCGAGCGCAGGTCCGGCTCGGTGACGATCTCGATCAGCGGCACGCCGGCCCGGTTCAGGTCCACCCGACTGCCGCCGGCCCCGTGGTAGAGTTTGCCGGCGTCCTCCTCCAGGTGGACGTTGTTGATGCGGATGCGCTTGGGGCCGGCGGCGGTTTCGATTTCCAGAAAGCCGTCCCGCCCAAAGGGGAGGGCGTGCTGCGAAATCTGGTAGCCCTTGGGCAGGTCGGGGTAAAAGTAGGACTTGCGGGCAAAGCGGGCCGTCGGCGGCACCTCGCAGTCGAGCGCCAGGCAGGTCAACAGCGTCAGCTCGACGGCGCGCCGGTTGACGACCGGCAGCGTGCCCGGCATGCCGGTGCAGACCGGGCAGACGGCGGTGTTGGACGGCACGTCGCCGGTATCCGCCACCACCGGGCAGCCACAGAACATTTTCGACGCGGTGTGGATCTGGGCGTGGACTTCCAGGCCGATGACGGGTTCGTAACGAATCACCATTTCTCCGTTGGCGTATTACTGAGCAGGTTGGTCCAGCCTGGCCATGCGCAGCAGGGCATCGGACATCTGCCGGGCGCGAAGGGCCAACAACGGACGCGCTGGGTCGAGCGGCCAACAATGCCCCCATGCCAGTACTTCTCGCTGCATCGCTGCTAAATCGGGATGCAGCGCCGGCGCGACATGCGGAGCACTCCACTCGATCATCAGCGCCGCTTCTCTCAGAAGGTGAACGACAAGGGCATCGTGCTCAGGGCGGGTACAGCGGGATGAAAGCCGGGCTGCGGTCGACGCCAGATTGCCCAGTTGTTGAGTCCAATTCATCTGGATATATCGTTCTCGGAGTGACCGTTGATTCATATTCCCTTATTCCGCCTCCATCAGCCGCCGCACCGTAGCCTCGATCTTGGCGCGCAAACGTTGATCTTGAATCTCCATCCCATAGTTCTGCTGACGGGGCCGAATGTTGATCAATGCCTCGAAGGCCACTTCTCCGGTGGCAGGGTACCAGTCCGCGCCCCAGATATTTTCCTGTTGACTGCCATCTTCTAGAAGAGCTGCTTCACAGTCAGCGTGCAGCTCTCCACCGCCAGCCAGGATGTCCCGCTCCACATCCACCGCCAGCTTGATGAACAATGCATCGAAAGCCAGCGCCATTGCGGCGATCTGTTCCGGCGTCGCTGGTTCCCGGATAATGTGGATCACAGCCATGCTTCTTATCCGTGTCTCCGCACGAACCGCTGCAAACGCTCCAACGCCTGCTCGATCTTTTCGTAGGCGGTGGCGTAGGAGCAGCGCACGTAGCCTCGACCGGCCTCGCCAAAGGCGCTGCCGGGCACACACGCCACTCGCTCCTCTTGGAGCAGCTTCTCGGCGAATTCGTTCTCGTCCATGCCGGTGATCTCGACCGAGGGGAAAGCGTAGAACGCGCCCTGCGGCTCGAAGCACTTTAACCCGATCTCGTTCAAGCCGTCCACGATCAGCCGGCGGCGACGGTCATACTCGGCCGCCATCTCCTGGACGTACGGCTCGCCCTCGCGCAGCGCAGCCAGGGCCGCGTACTGGGAGACGGTCGGGGCGCACATGATGGTGTACTGGTGCACCCGGCGCATCATCTCCATGATCTCGGCCGGGGCGGCGATGTACCCGATCCGCCAGCCGGTCATCGCGTAAGCCTTGGAAAAGCCCTGCAAGAGAATCGTGCGACCGTACATCCCCGGCAGGCTGGGGAAGCAGACGTGATCCACGCCGTAGACCAGCCGGTCGTAGATCTCGTCGGAGATGACGAGCAGGTTGTGCTGCTTGACGACGGCGGCGATCTCGTTCAGCCGCTCGCGGCTCATCACCGCGCCGGTGGGGTTGTTCGGGTAGCCGACCAAAAGCGCCTTCGTCCGCGGGCTGATGGCGGCCTGGATCTCTGCGGCCGTGACCTGGAAATTGTCCTCGACGCGGGTCGGGATCATCACCGGCGTCCCGCCCGCGAAGATGACCTCCGGGGCGTAGGCGACGAAGCACGGTTCGGGGATGATGACCTCGTCGCCGGGGTCGAGCGTCGCCGCGAAGGCCAGGTAGAGCGCCTCCGAGACGCCGACGGTGACGAGCACCTCGCTGGCGGGGTTGTAGGTCTGGCCGTACCGCCGGTCCAGGTGCTCGGCGATGGCCCGCCGCAGCGCCATCAGGCCGGAGTTGGAGGAATAATGGGTCTCTCCCTTTTGGAGCGCCTCGACGCCGGCCCGGACGATCGGCTCCGGCGTGGCGAAATCCGGCTCGCCGATGCCCAGGCTGACGACGTCCTCCATGGTGGCGGCGATGTCGAAGAAACGCCGGATGCCGGACGGGGGAACCGCGGCGATGCGATCAGAGACGAAATTACGAGCGTGGGTCATTGGAATCTCCTTGTGTCAAGTTTCAAGCGTCAAACGTCAAACGTGGTGAGGATTATATCTCAAAAACCAGTTCCGCGCGCTCGCGCCAGATCAACTCCGCGATGCCCCGGAACTGTCCTTCGACGACCAGGGGAATGAACACGAAACTCTTGCCCTGACCATCTCCCTTGTCCTCGTGGTAGCGGGTCGGGGTCAGGTCGCCGCCCTGGTAACGGGCGTACATCTGGCGGATCATGTCCTGGGAGGCGGCGTTGTGGCAGTCGAGCAGGTCTGTGCCGATCAGCGCCGCGCCGCCCCCTTTGGCATAGTGGGCGACGGACAGATCGTTCATGAACACGATGCGGTAGTTTTCGTCGGCGATGGTGACGGTCGTCCGCAGCCCGCCGAACAGCGCACCCAGTTCAGCTTGATCCATCATCGCGACCTCCGCGCCGCAGCCACCACGCGCCCGCGCCGAGGGCGGCCGCCAGCACGCCCAGCCCGACGGTGGCCGTGACGACGGTCTTGAGCTCCATCCCCGGCATGACCGCGCCCTCCAGCCCGGCGTCCGCGCCGTACGTGGTGAACATACGCCCCCACTTGGTGTCGAGCGCGGCCTGCACGCGTTTCCGCCCCACGAAGGGGTACCAGTAGACGTTGTGGTAGAAATTGCTGGCAAAGTAGGACCACGGCACCAACGGGGTGCGCAGGAGCAGCGGCTCGATCGGGTGCAGCCAGCCGCGGTAGATCATCTTTTGCCCCCGGCTGGCAAAGGTGTCCTCTTGCACAAAGCGCCAGTCCTGCGCCATCACCCAGTCCGGATCCTCGCCCACGATCTCGATCTGGCGGGGGTCGCCGACGCCCAGCCCCATCTCGTGGGCGATGCGGATGAAGGGGATCGAGAGCGGATCGAAACCCTGCATGTGGGCGGACATGGCGTCAATCGCCACCTGATCGGCGGAGGCCAGGATGAGGTCCTTCTCGTGCCAGCGCATGGCGCGGGGGCCGGGGCCGTCACCCGCGAACGTGCCGTCCATCACGGCGAACAGGCCGGGGTGGATGTCCTGCTGGATCATCAACAGATCAACCAGCGTCTCGTGGATCACCGAATGAGTCCAATGCCGTTTGCGCCCCAACAGGCCGCCGAAGGCGTTCTTCATCGCGCCGGTGATGGTGGTAAAAACGTGGGTCTTGACGGTCGGCAGTTGGATGATGTTGCGCCCCACCAGGAACTGGGGGATGTAGACGCCCTCTGGGTAGACCTGGTCCAGCACCAGGAAGGGCTGTTTCGGCTCGTAGCGCACCCACTCGTACTGCGGCTCGAAGAGATGGACGTTGCGCAGGCCGTACTTTTCGACCACGTAGCGGTGCTTGTTGTTCCGCTCGCCGACGTGAGCGTCCACGACGACGGTGTCGTTGTGCCCGCCGATCAAGTTCTGGTAGCCGGCGGCTTGCAGCGCCCGGATCACGCCCTCCAACTGCCACGGCGCCGTCGAGCAGGCCGGGTACCAGGTCTGCCACGAGATGTTGATCTTGAGGATCGTCTCTTTGTCTTTGGGCAGCGTCTCCTCGAACCCCGCCAGCGCCATCAGCCGACCATAGTCGTCCAACACGGTTTCGGGGCGGGTGCGAAGAACCGCCACCTTGCCTCGTCCAGGGAATTCTGTGCTCACACTGCCTCCTTGTTCGATTTTCAGGTCTGCCAACTGTGTCACAGTATACTCCACTTCCGAATAGCTGTCCAGCCGCGAGCGTATCACGGAGGGGACAAGAATAAGGGGGGAATAGGGCTGTAGGGTTCGTCAAAAGCGGAAAAAAGAGGGTGACGCGGTAGTATAATCAAAAGTGCCAGCCTCTTGAAAATCGGGTACACTATACCCAGCCAAAGACACAAACAGGAGGCTGGCCCATGCAGTGTACCACAGGAAGAGCAGCTCGGCAAAGGCAGTGGGGTGCTATCGCACACACAATAGCAGTGGTGGGGCTGATCGCCCTGGCAGCGGTGGGGGTTTCTCTGGAGAGCAGCGGTGGGTGGGAAGCCTGTCCACCACTGTTAGTGAGGGTAGGGGAAGGGCAGCGACAACGGTGGAGAGATCGGGATTGGCATCCTGTGTTTGCCTGGCGGGAAGGATGGGACTGGCTGCGGCGAACGTGGATGGTGACGGTCGCGCGGAGCGAAGCGTTGATGGCGCTGGTATTCTTGACCGACCGACAAGAGTGGGAATGGGTGTGTGCGTTGCCGTGGGCGATATGGCTGTGGAAGGGAGTGGGCGTAGCGTGTCCCGAGTTGGGGAGGCGACCGCTCTATCGGGGTCTGGGGCGTCTGATGGAGGAGGCCAGTCGTCTGGCCCTCGTGGGGCTAGGGGGCGTGTGGTTGAGTCAGCACATATGTATGCTGGGGGATCAGAGGGTATGCGCGATGTCGGTAGGACAAGTGGGCAAGTGTGTCGAGGTCACCTGGCCCCGCATTGAGGTAGAGCAGGACGATGACGGGTGGTATCACGTGCGGATTCGTGGGGAGTTCGAGATCCACGTGGATGGGAATGTCGAGATGTACCTCCGGATGCTGATCATCTTCTTGGGGTTGCTGCAAGTACCCGGGGAGACGCGCAGTAGCCGCAGGACGCGGGATGGGCGGAGGCCGTTTGTGAGGCAACAGCAACTGGAGGCGTGGTTTGGAGTGCCGCAGCCGCACATCAGTCGTTGGTTCAAGTATTGGATGGAACAAGATTGGCGGCGCATGCTGAGCCAGAAATGGGGCGAGGTATTGACGGAAGAGGTGCGCCAGCGGGTGATTGAGTGTTGGGCCGGGTTTCCATGGTGGACTGCTCAGCGAGTGTGGGAATACATGCGGGCGCAGGGCAGTCGCATCACGCTGCCGCAAGTGAAGCAGATCGGGCGGGAAAGCGGGTGGACATTGCTGCGGCAGCAGTTGCGGCGGCGATATCAGATCAGCGCCGAATCTTTCCGCCCCCGAGACGAGTGGCTGGTGGGGCAGTTGCTGGAGCAGATCCAGCGGTTGGTAGAACGATTGGAAGCATTAGAGGAGCTGACGGAAGAGCAGCAGATCGAGATAGCGGACCTGGAAGCGTTGTGCGACGAACTGCACCTGGAGCCACCGCCAGCACGTCGCGCCTTGCCTTGGGTTCTGCGCGTGGAACGGCTGTTGTTTGGTCACTGGGAAACGGTGGAAGATGGCACGGTGCGTTGCATCTACTGTGGCACGACGGACGTATCGCGCAAGAGCCGCCAGGGACGGCCGAAGCGCTACGTCGACGAACAGGGAAACGAACAGACAGTCGAGGTGTACCGCTACTATTGCCACAACCCAGCCTGCAAGTACAAGACGTTCACCAATCTGCCGCCCAACCTGATCCCGCATTCGAAGTGGACGCTCCAGCATCACCTGGCGGCGCTGCAGACCTACGAGTGGTCGCACAGCGTGTACCGCTGTACCAGCCAGATGTTGGGAGTAAGCAAGATGACAGCCTACCGCTGGGTGAGCGCTTTCGGTCATCAGTTGCTGCCGGTGGCCGCTCTCTTCGGCGTGGTGCGTTCCAGCGGCGTCGTGGGCGTGGACGAGAAGTACGTGCTGGTGCCCAAGAACGACAAACCCGAGGGGGATATGAAGCGCTGGATGTACGTCTACTTCGCCGTCGATTGTTACACCTATGATCTGTTGCACATTGACATCTACCCCTACAACACCAAACACAGCGCCACCGCCTTCTTGCTGGCCCTGCGGGCCAAAGGATACCATCCTCGCGTCATCGTCACCGACATGCGTGTGGACTATCAGAGTGTGATCGCCCACGTCTTCCCCAAGGCCGTGCACCACGAGTGCATCTTCCACGCCCTCCAGGATCTCAACGATCATCTGAAGGAGGCGTATGGATGTGACTACGCCGACACACGCCCCGATGTGGTGGCGCTCAAGGAGGAGATAGATCACATCTTCGACGCGCGCACGAAACGCACGGCCCGGCGGCGCTACGAAAGGGTGCTGGCGAAGCGAAGTAGATTCGTGGCCGAAACCCCGGAAGCGGAGAAGGCCTTTGCTTTCCTGGAACGTCACTGGCCCAGGCTGGTCAATGCCATCGAAAGTCGCTACATCCCCAAGACCAACAACACCACTGAACAGGTGATCCGCATCTTTACCCAGCACTACAAGACCTTTTGTGGTTTTGAGAACATCCAGAGTGCTCGGCTCTACTTGGGTGTCTTCGAGAAGGTCTATCGCTTCACTCCCTTCTCGGACGACGCCCAGCAGCGCATCCGGGGCAAGTGCCCGCTTGAACTGGCGGGCTATCCGGTGCAGAAACTGCCAATGGCTCAACTATTCCGCGGGCTGGCCCTGCAGTGGCCTGCCGCAGCCTTTCGGGAGCTTGTCCCCAATGTGTGACGGTCGCTCCAGCCTGGTTGGTAATTTCTCCACGCTGGGGTATAATCCTGACGACATTGACCGGGAGGTTAAAGATGCGCATTCTGATTACCGGCGGGGCCGGGTTCATCGGCTCCCACTTGTGCGACCGGCTG
>Ga0209614_1000370_pt1 | contig 40988 bp, 26 predicted proteins | sample BlaSprsedimmetaG_FD_185484 | JGI IMG/M metagenome (GOLD analysis project Ga0209614, IMG submission 185484) | Hot spring sediment bacterial and archeal communities from California, USA to study Microbial Dark Matter (Phase II) - Blank Spring... ...
TCGTAGACCACATTCACGTTGCCGAATCCCCGGCCCACGTCGCTCGTGTTCACGTGCTCGTTGACCACGAAGAAGGGGTTGTCATACCCGCGGTTTGCCGTCAAGACAGCGGCCGAGGGATACCGGTATGAACGGTGCAGGCCCGTCACCGGATCGAGATAGGGCAGGTTGTTGAAATCCGGCGGCGTGCGCCAGGCGCCCAGCATAAGACCGCTGACATTGGAGCCTTTCTGGATCCGGTTCGAGAAGGTCTTGGCCAGGGTCAGGCCGGCGGTCACGTTCAGCTTCTCGTTGACCCGCTGCGAGGCTTTCAACCGTACGCTGTTGCGCTTGTAATCGCTGTTGCCCTTGATCGCGCCGTCCACATCGCTCTGCGAGAGGGACATGTAATAGGTGGTCCACTCGTTCCCGCCCGACAGCGTGAGCGTGTTCTCGAACGTGTGGCCGGTCTCGAACATCTCGCCGGCGTGATCGTAAGTCGGTACGGATGCATCGAGCTTGGGTCCATAGCTAAAGGGATAACCGGGTACTGACACACCATCGATGCCCTGACCCCACCGGGTCTGGAGATCCGGGAGTTTATTGACCTCGTCGAAGGAGTAGGACATCTTGTACGACAGGCTGGGCTTGCCCACCTTGCCGCTCTTGGTCGTGATCAGGACCACGCCGTTGGCCGCGCGGGATCCGTAGATGGCCGACGCGGCCGCGCCTTTGAGGATCTCGATCGATTCGATGTCCTCCGGGTTGATGTCTGCGGCCCGGTTCTGCTCCATCACACCCCCGTGGCCGGCGTCGTTCGCCCCGAACACGCTGGTGTTGTCGATCGGGCTGCCGTCGACCACGAACAGCGGCTGGGAGCCGCCGGTCACAGAGTGGCCGCCCCGGATGCGGATATAGGTGGCCGCGCCGGGATCGCCGCTGTTGGTGGTGATTTCGACATTCGCCACCTTGCCGTACAGGGCGCTGACGATGTTGCTCTCATCGGATGCGGCCACGTCTTCTCCCCGCACCTTGCCGATCGACACGCCGAGTCTCTCTTTCTCGACCCCGACGTTCATGCCGGTGACCACCACCGCGCTCATCTGCAGCACATCCGTCTCCAGGACGAAATCCTGCTGGAGGGTGCCGGCGGAAAGCGTGACGGTCTCCTTTTTCGTCTTGTACCCCATGTAGCTCACGATCAGGTCGACTTCCTGACCTCGCGCGGCGGTACCGGGGACGTTGATGACGTACTCGCCCGTCCGGGCGCTGACGGCACCGTATATGGTTCCCGCAATGTAAATGTTGGCACCGGTCAATGCATTGCCTGCGGCATCCGTCACGTTCCCCGTGATGACAGCTTCACCCTGGGCCATGGCGAACAGCGGCAACAACAACATAATACATGCAATCGAAACGATTCGTTTCATAGCATTCTCCTCCTGTTTATGGCATTCTCCTGCTCAAAATTTGCGCTTTGGGTCTCCACCTGATACCCCCTCATCCTCTGAAACGACAAACAGTGTGTGTTGTTGACCTCCCTGTGTTGATGATTCGAATGCCTCGGCAAGAATCGGATCTCGGTGTGCAAGAAAACAGATACGGGTCCGTCCTTTCACCATGATCCTTCGTCTTATGACAGGGGGATATGGGTCATGCTCATGAGATCATAACCCCCGGTTTCTCTCTGAATCACCCCCCTTCCGATGTTTGATGATTGGCCGCTTATTATAATGTTGTTGTTCTGATTTCCTCTTATCCGGCATTCAACCCCTGAAAGCACCCGGCATCGGATTAAAGCACGCCGACATGCCCGGTTCATTGACGGGGAGTTCCCTTCTTTGATAAGTCGAATCACAAGAATCCATCAAGAAGTCGATGCACACTGTTTTTCCTGTTGGGTAGGGAGAATATCTTTTCTTGCAGATGTTCACAACATCTTCAAACCGATACCCGAAAAAGCGCTTCCATATCAACCGGATAACCCCATGTAATCGGTTATTGATGTTAGTTAAATGTTAAAAAATCATTTCACCATTGTCAAGGAGTTTTTATTATTTCAGGCCCTGTTTTTCCGGGTTTTCCGTTTGTATCCATAAACCGGCTCGGTCCGGCTGACAATCGTTTCCGTCGTGATCGTGCAATCGGTCACGCCTTTGAGCGAAGGCAGTTCGTACATGATCTCGAGCATGGCATCCTCCATGATCGACCGCAGGGCGCGCGCGCCTGTTTTTTTCTGAATCGACTTGCGGACGATCGCCCTGAGCGCCTCTTCCTCGATATGCAGTGTGACGCCGTCCATGTCGAACAGCCGTTTGTACTGCTTCACGAGGGCATTATTCGGTTCCGTCAGGATACGCATCAGCAGGTCTTCATCCAGATCGTCCAGCGCGGTAGTGACCGGAAGGCGTCCGATCAACTCGGGGATGAGTCCGAACCGGAGCAAATCGTCCGGCTCGACGAGACGGAACAATCCGTTCAGAACCGGATCCCGCCTGACCTTGAGATCCGCTCCGAACCCCATGGCCTTCTTGCCGATCCGCTGAAGGACAATCTTTTCCAGTCCGTCGAAAGAACCGCCGCAGATGAAGAGGATATCCTTGGTATTGATGTTGATCAGGTTCTGCTCGGGATGCTTCCGTCCCCCCTTCGGGGGAACCGAGACGACCGATCCTTCGAGCAGTTTGAGCAGTCCCTGCTGAACGCCTTCCCCGGATACGTCCCGGGTGATGGAGGAACTTTCTCCCTTGCGCGCGATCTTGTCGATCTCATCGACGTAAACGATGCCTTTTTCAGCCCGTTCGATCCGGTAATCGGCCGCCTGAAGCAACCGGACCAGTACGTTCTCGACATCCTCCCCCACGTAACCGGCCTCGGTCAGCGTGGTGGCGTCGGCGATGGCGAAGGGAACCTGGAGAAAACGCGCCAGGGTCTGCGCCATGAGCGTCTTTCCCGTTCCCGTGGGGCCGATCAGCAGGATGTTGCTCTTCGAAAGCTCCACCCCGCCGTCCGCATCCTCCGTCGAAACCCGTTTATAGTGGTTGTAGACCGCCACCGAAATGGCCTTCTTGGCGGCCTCCTGTCCGATCACATACTGGTCCAGCTCTTCCTTGATTTTTTTGGGATTCGGAACCGGCTGAACCAGTTTGAGCGAACGTTCGGACAGGTCGGTCCGGATGATTTCCCGGGCGTAATGGACGCATTCGTTACAGATGTTGACACCCGGCCCCGTGACGATGGCCTCGACCTCTTCGGACGAACGTCCGCAGAAAGAGCAGATGTATTTCCGTTCCAGATCAGTTCCCCTTGTTCTCATCCTGCCTCGGCCTTCTGGTTAGAATTTCATCGACGATGCCGTATTCCCTGGCCTTCTCCGAAGACATGAAGAAATTCCGGTCGGTGTCTTTCTCGATTTTTTTGATCGGCTGTCCGGTGTGTTTCGCGAGCAGTTCGTTCAGGCGTTCGCGAAGCGTCAGGATCTCCCGGGTCTGAATTTCGATATCCGTGGCCTGCCCCTGTGCGCCGCCCCACGGCTGATGGATCATGATGCGGGCATGCGGCAGGGCGGAACGCTTTCCCTTCGTGCCCGCCGCCAGGAGGAAGGCTCCCATGCTCGACGCCTGGCCCATGCAGATCGTGGCCACATCCGGACGCACATACTGCATGGTGTCATAGATGGCCATGCCCGACGAGACGGCGCCCCCGGGGGAGTTGATATAGATGAAGATGTCCTTCTCGGGATCCTCGGCTTCGAGGAAAAGGAGCTGGGCGATAACCAGGCTCGACACGACATCGTCGATCCCCGACCCGATGAAGATGATGCGCTCCTTGAGGAGTCTCGAGAAAATATCATAGGCGCGTTCGCCGCGGCCGGTCTGTTCGATGACGATGGGAACCAAACTCATGTCGTTTTCCTATGGTCTAATGATTTTTGAGGCATTCTTTTTCGCCGGTTTGACGGTCACTTCCTTGATCTTTCCGTGCGCTTTGATGAACTGCATGGTCGCTTCTTCGAGCAGTTGCCCCCTCAGGCGTCTCCTCCGCCATTCTTCCTTGAAAAGGGCACGAATTTTCCGCTCTTCCTTGGGTGAGGCGGAGGCCGTGCGGTCGATCTCTTCCTGGAGCGCCTCCTCGGTGATCGTGATGGACTCGGTCTCGGCGATCCGGTTCCAGAGCATCTCCCATTTCAGACTCCGGACGACTTCCGGACGAAAATGCGATTTATAGGCTTCTTCTTCGGCCTCCGGATGTTCATCCCGATAGGATTCCCACATGGAGTCGAGTGCGCGCCGGATCATGGCCGGAGGGACCTCGAAATCATTCTTCCGGATGATTTCATCCGCGATGCGTCGCCGGAGTTGTGCCTCGGACGCCTCTTCGTGTTCGGCCGCGATGTTGTTCCGGATCCGTGTCCGCAATTCATCGAGGGTGTCCAATTGACCGATCTTTTTCGCGAAATCATCATCGAGACCGGGGAGATTTTTTTTCTTCACGGCATGGACATGAATCAGATAATGCTGCGCCTCATCCTCTGCGGGTGATCCGTCCGCATCCCGGGGCCGGACATGAAACCGCCGTTCTTCGCCCGCTTTCACGCCGAGAAGATCCTCGGTCGCATCTTCGAGGGGCGGCTTGCCGAGTTCGAAGATCCGGTCCGTCCATTTTTGTCCGATGACGGGAAGCCCCGTCCGGTCGAGCACCTGCACGTCTCCCTCGATGAAAAAGCCGATTTCGGCGCCCGATTCCACCGGCTCGAATTCGGCCCGCTGTTCACGGATCATTTCGATCACGTGATCCACCTGTTCTTCTTCCACCGGATGAATCTCTTTCTCGGCCTTGATGCCCTGGTAGTGTCGGACCGAAATCTCCGGTTCGACCTCCACTTCGGCCGTGAAATGAAACGGTTCGGCCTGATCGAGGGAAATCGAAGATTGTTTCTGGATCACGCCGGGCGCCACGACCGGCAGTTTGTGATCGGTGACCGCCTGCGCGAAGAAGGCCTCCACCAGCCTCTCGGCGACATCTTCTACGATGGCGGGCCCGAACTGCTTACGAATCAGGTGAAGGGGCGCCTTGCCCTTCCTGAATCCGTCGATTTGAACCTTTTTCTGATAATCGGCGAGCGTTTCTTTGACAAACGGTGAAATCTCTTCGGCATCCACCTCCACATCGACACGGCGTTTCCAGGATTCGATCTCTTTGATCTCGGCTTTCAATACGTTCTCACTTTCTTTTCCGGTTCACACGCCGGATTTCCCGGCATCCTGTGGGCCGCGACTCATTCCGCCTGTCATCCCGGGACCGTGCAAGAAGGTGCGTCTCCCGCGCACCCGTTTTCAGGCCCCTCCCGCATCAAACCGATGCAAACGGTGCGAGAGAAGGGACTCGAACCCCCACGTCCGCAAGGACACTAGATCCTAAGTCTAGCGCGTCTACCCGTTTCGCCACTCTCGCAATAAATCGCATCCGGACCGCGCCGCATACGCCGGACCCGGCACTTTAGAAAAATAATGTACAAAAAAAGCACCCTGAAATCAATCAATTTGGTTCCGGACCCGGACCCTGAAAATGAATCCCGGGCGGGAACGTTCATGTCATGCCCTCTTTTTCTTCCTGCGGCAACACGATGCGGACCAGCTTGATCCGGCGCCTCTGCACCCTTTCGATCACGAACCGGACACCCTGATAGGTGATGCCGTCGTCCTCGACCGGGATTCGCCCCAGTTCACTGAACAGGAATCCACCGAGACTCTCGAAATCCTCTTCGGTCGGCAAATCCACGGGTACCAGGTCGTTCAGCTCCTCGATGTTGATTTTACCGTCCGCCTGCCAGGTATGCTCGTCGATGCGCCGGACCAGCGGCTGCTCACGGTCGTATTCATCCCGGATATCGCCGACGATTTCCTCGATGACATCCTCGAGTGTGATAAGTCCGGCCGTGCCGCCGTATTCATCCACCACGATGGCCATGTGCAGGCGTTCTTTCTGAAACTCCCTGAGCAGCGCATCGATCGGCTTGCTCTGCGGCACAAAATAGGGTTTTCGCGCCAGGGTGACCAGGTTGGGAATAGGCCGGCCGGTACCCATATAGGGCAACAAATCCTTCACATACAAAATGCCGGTGATGTTGTCGATTTCCTCATCGTATACGGGAATACGCGAATGCCCCTTCGCCTTGACCTCGAGAAGCACTTCTTCGACGGACGTGTTTTTCTCGATCGCGGTCATATCCATGCGGGGGACCATGATCTCCTTGACCATGGTCTCCCGGAACTCGAAGATGGAATGGATCATTTCCCGTTCGGAGGGATCGAGCGTGCCTTTCTCCTCTCCCACCTCGATCAGGGCCTTCAATTCCTCTTCGTTGACAAACGGGATCTCCCTCTGAATGCCGAGAAGCCGGATCATGAATCCGGTCAGTCTCTCGACGATGTAAGTGACGGGAATAAAAAGGAACACAAATCCCTCGAGAAACAGCGCGGATCGCCTGGCGAACCGCAGCGGAGACTTCACGGCAAATACCTTGGGCACGATTTCACTGAAGAAAAGGATCGTGAGCGTGACCGCGGCGATCATCGCCGGCAGGCCCCAGGTTTCGAGCTGATCATGGGACAGGATCCGGCCGGCGAACAGGGTGGCCCATGTCGCGGCGGCGACATTGACGATCGTATTGCCGATCAGGATTGTAGTCAAAAGACGGCGCGGCCTGTCCATCAGGCGGATGATCCGCCGGGCGGGCGACGATCCCTCTTCCTTCCGAAGCCTCCGCATTTCCGGGGCGGTGATTGCATAGAATGCGGATTCGGATCCGGAAAAGAATGCCGACACGCCGAGCAGGACCAGATACAACAGCAGGGATAACCAGATGCCAACGTCCAAGATGATTATCAACCTCCTTTTAGGATTTCGGTTTCACGGGCTGGTGTCAACCACAAAGAGACAGATCGATTCATACCGTGCATTCATGTTTAACTTGTAACTTTAAACTTGTAACTTTAAACTCGTCACTCTAAAACGGCATAAAACCGCTCCACCAGCCCATCCTCCCGTTCCCGCATGACGGACCGGGATCCGGCATCCCGGTCGTCGTATCCGAACAGATGGAGCAGGCCGTGTATGATCAGGCGGGCCAGTTCATTTTCATACGAAACACCGTATTCCAGGGACTGTTCCCGCGCCCTTTCCACATTCACATAGATTTCACCCCAGGTCTCGTCTTCCCCGTCATCATACCGAAATGCGATCACATCGGTCGGTTCATCATGCGCCATAAATTCCCGGTTGATCCGGCGGCTCGTGACGTGGTCGACGAAAACCAGCCCCAGGATTCCGGTTTCACCGCGGGCTTCCGCGTCAAGAACCGCCTTCACCATCGCGCGGATCCGCGTGGCGGGAACTCCCGGATCCTCCGGAACATGCGTTTCAATTTGACGGGCCGTCCCCGGCCTCCTTCTTCGTTTCGCCGGTTCGTCTGACCGACTTCAGCTCATCCGCATCGGGATATTCGATACGGGCATGGAATGTCCCCGCGAGAATCTTCAGGAAACTCTCCTTGATCCGTTCGAGATCGCGGAGCGTCAGGGGAGACTGATCCAGTTCACCCGCCTGAAACCGTTCATCCACGATATCTTCGATCAGTCCCTTCAGACGGCTGTATGTCGGTTCCTTGAGGGTCCGGGAGGCCGCTTCGATGGCGTCTGCCAGCATCACGATGGCGGCTTCCTTGGATTGCGGCAGGGGGCCGGGATACCGGTATTCTGTTTCATTGACGCCCTCGGCGCCGACCTTCGCCAGGGCTTTCTGGTAGAAGAACGTCATGATGGTCTTCCCGTGATGCTGGGTCATGATGTCCCGAATCGCTTTGGGCAGTCTGTATCTTTCGGCGAGCTCGATTCCGCGTTTGACATGGTTGATCAGAATCAGTGCGCTCATGCTCGGAGCCAGTTTTTTATGGGGATTCTCGGATCTCACCTGATTCTCCACGAAATATTCGGCTTTCTCAAGCTTGCCGATATCGTGATAATAGCAACCCACCCGGGCCAGCAGGGAATTGGCGCCGACGGCCTGAGCCGCCGCCTCGGCCATATTGCCCACGAGGATGGAATGGTGATAGGTGCCCGGAGCCTCGACACTCAACCGTTTCAGGAGCGGATGGTTCAGATTCGAGAGTTCCAGCAGGGCATAATCGGTCGTCATGTCAAACAGCGACTCGATCAGCGCGAGCATTCCGTAGGCGATGATGGGTGTAAACAGGCCGTTCAGTGCGCCGAATTGCCAATAATGGACGATCTGGTTGAACGGCAGGAAACGAATAAATCCCATCATGGTAATCGTGACGAGGTGGATGACCATCATGTAAAAAACCGCCTGAACGAGCTGCCCCCGCGTGCGTACGCGTTTGATGATCAGGATGCCGAAAATCCCCGTAAAAAAAGAAACGGCCATGAGATTGAACTCATTGCCCCACAAGGCCGAGACGAGCAGGCTGAGTATGGCTGTGCCGGCGTATGCGATTCGTGTGCCGAAGATGGAGGCCAGAAGCATCGCGCCGATGGCGCTGGGCATCAGATATTCCGAGGCCTCCAGGCGGCGGATGAGAAAGGCGGACAGCGCCATCAGGAGGATGATGAGGGATAAAAGGAGGAGCGACTTGGCGTCTTCCAGGAGCTTTCGGTTTTCAAACGCCAGATAAAAGGCGAACAGGAAAAGGAGGGAGAAAACAAAGGCAATCTTCCCGAACAGGGGGAAAATACGACTGATCCCTCCCTCGAGCATGCCTTTCTCGACCATCTTTGCTGAAAGGGAATCGAGCCGCTTGCGAATATCGGCCGTGACGCGCTGATTCCGGTCGACGATCAGTTCGTCTTCGTAAACGAACCCGCTGCTGAGCGGAATCCGGGACTGGGCCTCGCTGATCCGCTCCTGATTCAGGGCCTCTTCGTTGAGGATGTTGGGACGGAGATAATAACTGATCACCGCCGCGCCGATCTGGGCCAGACTCGTCTCACGGCCATAGTAGGCGTCCAGCAGTTCGTTTGCACGGATTCGTGCCGATTCCAGATCGAAGAAGTCCTCGATCGGGAGCATCGTTTCTTCTTCCTGATCACGGAGAATGAGGCGTCCGTCCGCCACGACAAGAAGAGATTTATTCTGGTTCAGTATACCCGTCCGGCTGATATCGCGGACGATTTGTCCGAGTTGGTTCTGAAAAGTATGGTACTGGGAAGGTGTCAGAATACCCTCGGGATTCAACAGGACACGCCAGTGCTCGGGGGTCAGTGAAAAAATCGGAAACTGAAAACTCAGGGAATCGATTTTTGCGGAGAGGGGAACGGATTTTCTCCGCATCTGACCGACCGCCTGAAAGAAGGCCACGATCCGGTTCTCGATCCGTTGCGTTTCCTGTTCGTTTTTCGTGAAAACCGGATTGACGCTTTGAATGACCTGTAGACGATCCTGCTGGTACTCCTCCCGGGTCTTGAGTATTTCAAAACTGAACGGGGCCACGATCCGTCGCGGACTGATGCTTCCCACGGTCAGATCGGAAAACTGGAATGAATGGCCGCGGGGAAAGAGGAAAATGAGTATGATTCCCAGGATAAAAGGAATCAAAAGCGGCAGCCAGATCCGTTTCTTGCCGGCCGGTTTCTTCGCCGACAGGCTCAGTTCGGAAGACCGCTTTGTCTTCTTTGAAAATTGGGACTTCATCCGATCCCAGAGCTTCATGTCGCAGTCTCCCCTTCTTCTTCGGATGGCTGATGAAAGGCTTCATAGGCTTCGATGATGTCTTTGACCAGCCGGTGTCTGACCACGTCGTCACGGTCCAGGTACACGAAATCGATCCCGGCGATTCCGGTGAGAATCTCCTGGATTTGAATCAGTCCGGACGGTGTCCCATTCGCCAGATCGACCTGTGTGATATCGCCGGTTGCGATGGCTTTGGAATGGAGTCCGAGTCGTGTTAAAAACATCTTCATCTGCATGGGTGTGGTGTTCTGGGCCTCATCCAGGATGACGAAGGCGTTGTTGAGCGTGCGCCCCCGCATATAGGCCAGCGGGACGATCTCGATGATCCGTCGTTCCATGTATTTCTGAAGCTGATCGGCCGGCAGCATATCGAACAGGGCGTCGGTCAGGGGACGCAGATAGGGATCGACCTTCTCCATCAAATCACCGGGAAGGAATCCCAGGCTCTCCCCCGCTTCGATGGCGGGACGCGCGAGAACGATTTTGGAGATTTCCTTTTCCCTCAGGAACGCCACGGCCATCGCCACGGCCAGATAGGTCTTGCCGGTTCCGGCCGGGCCGATGCAGAAGACGATGTCGTTTTTCAAAACCGCGCGATAATAGGCCTCCTGCCCCGAAGTCTTCGGCCGGACCAGGCCTTTCTTGGCGTAGAGGATGATTTCCTGACGCGCCTGCATCTCCCGTTCCGGAAGCGCCACATCGCCTTCCAGCTTCACGAGGTCGATAACCGTCTCGACATCCCGCGGTGCGAGTGTGCCGCTCCGTGCGATGAGCAGACGGATTTCCGTGATCACTTTCTCGATGAGGGGAATCCGGTCTGCCGCCCCGATCACGGTCAGTTCGTCACCGCGAACCACGAGCCGCCCTTCGAAGGCGGATTCGATCAACCGAAGATGACGATCTCCGACCCCCAGGAATACCGGTTGCTCGACTCCCCGTATGGATATTTTTTTCTGTGCCATCGCCATAAAAAAAGCCCCTGGTTCGTGAACTTGCGCAGAACCAAGAGCTTTTTCAAACCTGTGATTAAATCGTCATTAGAGAAAGGTTTGCGGAAAACCGCGCACCCGATTCCCTTCGAAAACTAGTCCCGGGGAACCTGCAACACCTGATGCGGATAAATCAGGTTCGGATCCGAAATCAGGTCTTTGTTGGCCTGATAGAGTTTCGTCCATTTGGTCGGATCACTGTACACCTTCGAATAGCCGGCGATCTGGCCCAGCCACTCGCCCTTGACGACCAGGTGTTCGTTGCGGCCAACCCCGCGGGCGATCTTGAGCACCCAATCCGGATGAATCAGATTCGGGTCCTTGATCATGTCCTTGTTGACGGAATAGATCCGGATCCACTGATACGGATCGCCGTAAATGTCCGCCCTCTTGGAAATTTTCCAGAGATAGTCGCCCCTGACCACGGTATAATTGTCGTAAATATTGGCCGGTGTCTTGGCTTTTACGTTGGCCAGTTTGCCGTCGATTTCGGCCAGTTTGTTTTCCATCTCGGTGAGGATGGCGATATTGCTTTCCTTGGCTTCCTGGATGCGCTTGGCAAGCGCGTCGATCTCGTCCTGCCTGCGGAACAGTTCTTCGGGTGACAGGGCGGCGAGCGCATCGATCTGGCTTTCGATGTCTGCGAGATTAGTCCGGTAGGCCTCGACATCCGCCTGGGTGACGCCCAGCCTGGCATAGACGGCTTCCCATTCGGCGTCGATCTCCGCCTGAGTTTCGGCGATCTCTTTCTTTAACGCCGCGATGTCGATCTCGAGTTGTGCAATCCGTTCATTGGCCGCCGCCTCCCGTTCCTGTACGCTGGCGAGCATGGATTTGTACTCATCCATTTTGATTTTGCGTTCTTCCTGTCCGAAAGCCACACTGCTGAATACCAGAAGCAGAATCATGGCCATCGACAGGAGTACAAGCATCTGACCCTTTATTCTCATCCTCTTATCCTCCTTCACCTGAATGAATGCTTGAAACCCGAATTCCCTTGCGAAGATCACTCGGCCAGTTCGGCTTCAACCTTCTTGTTTTCGGCCTTGACTGCGGCCAGATCCTGTTGCTTCTTTTCCAGCTTGGCCTCGAGCTCGGCTTTCTCGCCTTCGAGTTCGGCGACACGTGCTTCAGCAGAGGAGGCCGCGGCCTCGGACTCGTCCAGTGTCGAAAGCTGCTTTTCGTTGGCATAACGGCTACAACCGGTCATTACCACAGACGCCGCGAACACCAGACAGAACAAACCGATCCTCACTAATTTTGTGCCTTTTGCCATTCCCTACACCTCCTTTTACATAAAATTTAAGATGTTAACACTTTGTAGAAAATAATACCAAAAAAAACCGCCATTGTCAAGTAATATTTCATGCGGCAACACGATCGCCCGGAGCGAAAAACAATCAGGACGTGATCCATTTCAGACCCAGTTCCGCGAGTTGTGCCGGTTCGACTTCCGAAGGACAGCCGTCCATGAGCGATATGGCGCTGGTGGTCTTGGGAAACGCGATCACCTCGCGGATCGAGGATTCGCCGGCCAGGATCGTGACGAGCCGGTCGAAACCGAATGCGATGCCGCCGTGCGGCGGCGCACCGTAATCGAGTGCCTCGATGAGATGTCCGAATTTCCGCCGGGCTGTTTCCGCGTCGATGCCGAGAAGCCGGAACAGGGTGGACTGCATCCCGCTCTGATGGATGCGGATGGAACCGCCCGCGATCTCGGATCCGTTCAGGACGAGGTCGTACGCCCGCGCGCGCGCCTTTCCCGGATCGGTTTCGAGGAGCGGAATGTCTTCCGGCCTCGGCGCGGTGAAGGGATGGTGCATGGCCACCCAGCGGTTTTCTCCGGAATCCCAGTCCAGAAGCGGAAACTCCGTCACCCAGAGCGGGGCCATGCGGGACCGGTCGATCAGGCCGAAATCGGCCGCGAGTTTGTTCCGCAGATTGCCGAGGGCATCGCAGACCCCTTTTTTATCGGAAGCCACGATCAGGACGGCGTCTCCCGTTTCCACCCCGAACCGGGAACGGAGGCGTTCCATCCATCCCGCCGCGACGAATTTGGAAACCGGTGATTTGACGCCGTCGGGCTGAAACTGGACGGCGATCAGCCCTTTCGGGCCGAAGTTCCGGACGAATGCCGTAAGGTCGTCCACCTGTTTGCGGGAGAACGTGCCGGCGCCGGGAAGCCGGAATCCGCGCACCGCGCCGCCGGACCGGATCACCTGTTCGAACACCTCGAATCCGCATCCCGGGACGAGATCGCCCAGGTCCTGAATTTCGAGTCCGAACCGGAGGTCGGGACGGTCCAGGCCGTATTTGAGCATCGCCTCGTCGTAGGAGATCCGGGGAAACGGCAGGATTATTTCGCGGTTCAGCGTCTCCCTGAACAGCCGGGACATCAGCCCCTCCATGACCGTGAACACCGCCTCTTCATCCACGAAGGACATCTCGACGTCGATCTGGGTGAATTCGGGCTGACGGTCGGCCCGCAGGTCCTCGTCTCGGAAACATTTCACGATCTGGAAATACCGGTCGAATCCGGAGACCATGAGCAGTTGTTTGTAGGTCTGTGGAGACTGAGGCAGGGCGTAGAATTTGCCCGGATGAATCCGGCTGGGAACCAGATAATCCCGCGCGCCTTCGGGCGTGGATTTCATGAGTACGGGCGTCTCGATTTCCAGAAATTCGTTTTCGTCGAAATAGCGGCGGACGACTTGGGCGGCCCGATGACGCAGGAGCAGATTTCTCTGCATCGCGGGGCGGCGAAGATCGAGATACCGGTATTTGAACCGGGTTTCCTCCAGTGCCTCCGGCGGATCCTTGATCACGAAAGGAAGCGGCCTGGCCCGGTTCAGCACCTCGAGCCGGTCGGCGACCACCTCGACCCGGCCGGTCTCGATCTGGGGATTCACCATCTCGGGGGGGCGTTCCACCACCCGGCCCCGGATGCCGATCACCGACTCCATGTTCAGCCGCTTGGCCTGCTCGATCAGCGCCGCGTCCTCGGGATGAAACACCACCTGGGTGCGGCCCCACCGGTCGCGGAGATCGACGAAAATCACCCCGCCGTGATCACGGGTGCTCTGCACCCAGCCGGTGAGTATGACCTGTTCCCCCGTGTTTCCGGGACGCAGATCGCCGCATGTATGGGTGCGTTGCCACCTGAAAGTCTGGCTCAACTGTTCTCCTTCATTCGACACAGGAAAGGATTCCGCCGCATGGAAACGAAAGGGATACCGCCATTCGACCCCTGCCGCACAAATCGCCCGATGGTTTTTTCTGGATGATACATGCTTCCGGGTACGCAACCCGGCGAATCGGGCCGGATTGGATTTAAAGATACGATTTCTGATACGGAATCGCAACAAAAAGTAAAAAAACGGATCCCGGAAAAACAGGCGAATGATTTTTTTTCAACCCCTCTTTGCGGCAATGCTTCTCACCGGCGGCTCCGGACGGATCCGGTCACGCCGTCACCGGAGGCGCCGAACCCCGGATGATGTCCAGCCAGCGGCCGGCTTCTTCTTTCATTTTCCCGGGATCATCGATCCGCCGTGTCACGGCCGATCCGCAGAATATTCCCTCCGGATCCTGTGCGGCCAGTCCGCCGAGATTCTGAAGCGAGATGCCGCCGGTATATACCATACGGAGTCCCTTGAAGGCGGCTTTCCACGCCTTGGACAGGGAAACGAAATTCAGATTTTCGGTGGTCGCTGGAAACAGCTTGTAAATCCACTGATAGGGATATTTCTCACGCAGAGCCTCGAAGTCACAGCCGTAGAGCTCGGCCTTCTGGACGAGTTGTTTCCCCGCATCCCCCAGCCCGCCCGGAACGCACATCACATCGGCCCCGACGCAGGCTTCCACGACGGAGGGGACATAGTCGGCCGAGATGATCCCCGCGACGCCCGCCCGGACCGCCGCATCGGCCTGTTTGGAGGTCATCACGGTCCCCGCCAGCACGAGCGCATCCGGATGTTTCTCGACCGTCGCCCGGATGCCTTCCAGGGCCGCAGCGGTCCGGAAGGCGATTTCAAGAACGATACCCATCGGAGCGAGCGTCTCGTACGCCCGCACGCAATCCTCGACTGTTTGGGGCGCAAGAAACGCGATGAGCCGCCGGGTTGTAAGGACCTCGAATATCTTCTGGGAACGATGCATCGGAACTCCGTTTCTACAAGGTGACTTTCAGGGGCGCATCCAGTTTCTGGACGGTCTCGTTCAGGTAGTCGAGAAACGCCTTCTCGGACTGGATACCGCCCGGTTCCTGTTCCCAGGCCGCCAGATAGTAATAGGTCAGAATCCCTTCCTTCGGCTTCAGCACGATCACATGGCTGTGTGCGTCTTCCGTCACCTCGACCAGATCCGTCCTGCGGAACAGGACCGCCATGCCGAGCTTGTCCCCGGACAGGCTCTGCATGCCGTATGTGGCAAGCGCCATCCACACGCCTGCGGGACGGGACGTGCTCATGAACTGGGTGTCGTCCAGCTTCACGATACCCGTACACAGATTCGGCGGATCGCCGTTCACCCGGACATCATGGCGCGTCATCCGGCTGCCTGCGGTGATGGACAGGTCGGAGACGAGATCGTATTTCCCGGAGCCGGTTTTCCATCCGTAATAGCGGGTGCGTATCTGGGACCGGATCGGCCCGTCCGAAACGACGGCGCACAGGACGCTGTCCGTCACGGAGACGCGCTCGGCCCGGCCGTCGATCCACATGCCGAGGGAGCCTACCCCCAGTGATTCTCCGACCTTCAGGATATCCATGCCCCAGCCGGCCATCTCGTGATACGAATCGAATCCATCCAGGCCGACGTCCTGCAGGACCATGTCGGAGACTTTTTTTCCGAAGATATCGACCGCGTTGCGCCAATCCAGATAAAACCGGTATCCGACCCGGTCGGACTCCCAGCCCGGCCCCTCATAGCGGATGAAGGTCGAATGGTCCGTATGCTCGGAAGGGACGCGCAGGGACGTCACGTTCCTGAATTCCCCCCCCTCGTATTTGCGGTTGACGAACCGTCCCCCGAATTTATGGGAAAGTTCCGCCTGGGTTCGTTTGGGATAGGTCCGCTGAATCACGCCGTCTGCGGCATAACGGACGGTGACGTTTCCGCCCTCTCCCGCCTCGACATCTTTGATCAGGAAAATCGTGTCGGCCTTGCCGTCTCCATCCAGATCGTCGGCCTGGCTGGCCGTTTCCTTCCGGCCGGACAGGACGATGAACGCCTCCGGATTGAAATCAGGGTAAGAGGCCTCGATCTCCCGGATGGTCAGCGAGATGACTGCATCCGTCCTGTCGACGACCGCATCGTTTCGTATCGAGACGATAAACGACTTCGGATATTCAAGCCGCCATTTGAAGCCGCTGCATGCCAAGACGGAAAGACCCGTCAGCGCGATGCATCCGATGATTCCTCTGATTTTTTTCATCCTTTCCATCCTTGTTTTTATTTCGTCGGGGTTACCTGAGAAGCACGAGTTTTCGTACCGCCGTCATCTCATCCGTGATCAGCCGGCAGGTATATATCCCGGCCGGGTATGACCGGGCATTCCAGACGATCCGGTAAGATCCCGCGTCATGATATCCATCGGCCAGGGAGGCGACTTCCCGCCCGGTCACGTCGAACAGACTGACGGCGGCGTGTGTCCCGCGCGGGAGATGATAGACGATCGTGGTGACCGGATTGAACGGATTCGGGTAGTTCTGAAGCAGGACGAAACCGGAAGGCGCGGGGCGTGTGTTTTCCGCCACGGCCGAATCCGTGTCGCCGGCCAGGACGAGATACATCAGGGCGTCGGCCGCCCCGTCCCGGGTATTTCTTCCGAGGGTTATGATTTCGCCCGCACCGGCCTCCCGGTCAAAAAGGGTGAAAAAAATCTCCGTATCGTCCGGCCCGGCGACGGATAATTTCATTCCGGTCTCCCGGTAATCGGAAAGCCAGTCCGGCCTGTTTGAAGTCCGGATAGCATCGGCATACGCGATATAAATGCGTGCAGGCGCATCGACCGTGAATTCGGCGGTCGTGAACAGATAGTTCTTTGTGCGCGTCTCGAGGGAAGGCCGGATCCATTCATCGATCCGAAGCATACCGGGTATGGAAGAAAGGATCGGGTCTCCGTCTCCATAGGCCTTTTTTCCCGCCTGGAAATCATCCGAAATCGACCAACTTTCTGCGTCGTCCATATCGTAGAGCACGAGATCGCGGATCAGGCTTCCCGACCCTCTGTGCACCCGGGGTTCGACCCAGTCTCCGGCCGGGTGTTCCCGGGCTCCGATATCCGGGGCGGAACCCCGGAAGGGTTCCCCGATCTTGACCCCGCCGTCGATGAGGAAGCTCCCCGGCTCCGGTTTGAGCAGATCGATCTCCGGGAGAGAACCGTCCGGCCGGCGCGGCCCCCTGGCGGGTCCGGTGTCCACGCACCGAAACATCTCCGGGGCGACGGGCGTCGTGTGCTGCCAGCTGTTTCCCGCCGTGACCGCATTCGGAGGGAGTCCGGCCAGGAGAGAAGAAACCGCGCTCAGGTTATTGATAAAGGCGGATTGCCCTCTTGAAGGATCCCGGGGAAAATAATAATTCCGGCCGTTGTTGTACGCCGTATTGTGAATCAGGGTCAGTGCGCCCGTGTTGTTGTTGTGATCGAATCCCTTGGCCTGACGGCTGACTCCGAGATTGTCGAATGCCATGCACCGGATCACGACGTGATCGCCCGCGACATAGTCCCCCCCCAATTTAAACCCGTTCCCGGCCCCCTCGAAATTCGCCGGATTGCCGAAAACAGAGGGATCTCCGTTGTTGAACGACCAGCAATTCTCGACGACGATTGGATTGGCCGCACGCCACAAATCGAAGCCGTCATCGGAATTCTCCCAGGCGCGGCATCCGTAAAACCGATTCCCTGGCAGGATATCGAACTTCGCCCCGAATCCGTCCGCGTTGTTTCCCACCCTACCTGTCGTATTGAAATTGTGAAAACTGTCGCAATTTTTGATGAGGTTGTGGGACGCATTTCCGGCCATATGAATCCCGGTGTCATGATTGCCATAGGCTGTGATCTGTTCCAGAATGTTGTGACTGCCGTCCATCCGGATGCCGTTATGACCCGCATACCGGATGGTGATCCCGATCACGTGCCAGTACCAGCCGTTCAGGCGAACCCCGATATTCCCGCTCGCTTTCGGCTGTTCTGAAAAATCCAGGATCGGGACTTCTCCCGGGAATGCCACGAGGGTGACCGGCCGTTCGGCGGAACCATGCCGGTTGATCCGGATCGTCGCATCGTGTGCGTACACGCCGCCGCGCATGACAAAAACATCCCCGGCCTCGGCCTTCCCCGCGGCGAATTCCAGCGTCGCCCAGGGTTCGGCCTCCGTACCGGGATGGGCATCGTCACCGTCCGGGGCGATATAAAAAATGCGGTCGGAATCGGGCAAACCGCCATGATACACATTGAGGAATGTATCCCCGTTCTGTGCGAACAAATGTAACAAACAAAAAGACAGCATTCCAAGGACAAATAGGTTCTGTTGAGATTTCATTACGATTTCAATCCCATTCAATCACGGTTCGGTTTTTGACATCCGTATATTCTAAGGAATAAACAACGATAGACTGTGAATTTTCCGGGAGTTTCCCGTGGCCGGGATACGTCCCGGATACCGGTTCCATAGACGCGCATCCTCTTTTTTCCTCCAGGAATAGTCCCCCTCCCATGATTCATCGCGGGAGGGGGACATGGAGAGTGGAATTCTTACTTCATCAGAACGAGTTTCCGCACCGAGACGAAATCCCCGGCGGTGATCCGGCAATAATACACGCCGCTTGCGAATGCCTGCGCATTCCAGACGACCTGGAAGGCGCCCGCGTCATGATCGCCGTGAACCAGGTCCGCCACTTCGCGGCCCATGGCGTCATAAATCTTCAACGTCACCAGGGTCTGCTTCGGTACGTCGTAACGGATGGTCGTCACCGGATTGAAGGGATTCGGTGCATTCTGGTGCAAGGCGAATTCGGTCGGCACGACAGGCAATCCCGCCACATCCGAATCAATGACCTTGAGACTCCCGCCTTCAAACGAAACCGATCCCTCCGGACCCAGGGTGAACGGGATGGTATTGTCGAACTCGCCCGCAATGAGTCTCAGCACGCCGTTGATCATCGTCTCCCGGGAAAGCACGACGCCTGCCTCATTGTCTATGGCCAGGTTGTTCACCACGGTCGGCATGAGCTCGCTGGTGATCTGGACTGCGGTGCCGTTGAATACGTAATTGGCCCCCTCATCGAGGACGACGTAACCGGCAGACTGAACCGCGCCTGCGATTCCGTCCTCATGGGCCGTCGCCAGGGTGGCGCCTTCATTCAGCACGAACAGGCCGTTGCCTTCCAGTTCACTCGCACCGAAATCGAGCGTCGTGCCTCCGGCCACTTCGATCGCCAATCCGCCTCCGCCGTAAGTCACCGAGGAGAGTTCGAGAGCCTGAACACCCTCTTTGTCGAACACAAACCAGGCATTCGAGGGATTGGAATTCTGGGTGGTGGCGTCAGACATCCGGAAATCGCCCTCGTGAAGATGCCAGCGGGTCGATCCCGAACCGTCTCCCTGGGAGCCTCTGGCCACAGAGAAGTTTCCGCCGGTGACCACAACATTTCCATAATGATGGATGTCAAACACAGTCAGTGCGTTTCCAGTGCCTTGTGTCTCGAACGAGCCCGACTCGATAATGACATCGCCCATGATGGTCACAGTGGCGGTATCACCCGCAGAAACGGACGTCAGCCGCCAGCGCGCGCTTCCGGTGTCTACCACCCGGATGTCTCCTCCGATCACCACGCCATTCAGGCTCATATCCCGGTTTGAATTCATATGGGGCGTATTGAATGTCACGTTGTAATAACTCTGATTCCTGTTGCCGGGAGCAGAACCCACCGTCCCGGTCATCAGCAGGGTCGATCCCTCCAGCCAGAGACCGGTCGGAATGCTACCGCCGTCCCGGGCATGCTCATAGACGGAACCGTCACCGAAAACCAGATGATCGACCGCCTCCAGCGCCCCACGGTTCACGATGAGGCCGTCCACCGACCCGGAATCGGCCGTCACGCTGCCCAGCGTGTCGATGTGCATGACGGCACCGGCAGAAACAATCAGCGCATCGGTCTTGAGGGTATCATTCAGAGAGACCCCTTCGGGATTGGATATCGTCAGCACGCCCATCGAGTCCGGCAGCAGCGCGCCCGCGACCTGAGCCGCGGTTCCGTTGAATGTGATATTGGCGTGCTTGCTGAAAGTAATCTCTCCGGCGGTCTGGAGGTTGCCGTCGATTCCCTCCGGATGACCGGTCGCCAGTGTACCGCCCGCCTGGATGGCGAAGGCTCCGTTTCCTTCTACTGTCTGTGATCCCATATCCAGTGTCGCGCCTTCAGCCACTTCGACGGGCAGGCCTCCGCCTCCGTAAGTCACATTGGTGAGCATCAGATTCTGGATGCCTTCTTTCGCGAAGACAAATGTCGCTCTCCAGGGATTCGAATTCCGTGTGGCCGCATCGGATATGGAAAAATCCCCGTCAAAGAGATACCACCGGGTCGTCCCTGTCCCTCCTTCACCCCCCTGACTTCCCCTGCTGATCGCAAAGGTACCGCCGGTGACATGGATGTTTCCGTAATGATGCACTTCGACCTCGGATTCGCTGGACGTCCCCTGGGTCTCAAGCGATCCGTCTTCAACAATGACATCCCCCAGAATGGTGACAATCCCTGACGAACCACCCACCAGACGCCAGCGTGAACTGCCAGAACTCAGGAGCGTCAGGTTGCCGCCGATGGTGTTGCCGTCGAGACTCAGATCGCGGTTTGAAAGCATACCCGGAGTATTGAGGGTCAGATGATGGTAATCCTGACCCCTGTTGTCCGGTGCGGATCCGGTGATCCCGGTAAACAATGCAGTGGATCCCTGTTCCCACACCGCCGTGGGTACAGAACCGCCGTCACGGGCATGTTCATACACCGATCCGTCTGCGAACGTCAATGTGCCGAGCGGTTCGATTTCGCCCCGGTTGACCCACAGACCGTTGGCGGCCATGTCCTGGGTGATTTGCAGTGCAGAGGAATCAGAAACTTCAAAGTGGATCTGTCCACCCGCATACGTCACACTGTCGAAGGTCATCTGCTGGGTTCCGCCTTTGGCGAATACGAGCTTGGCATTCCCCGGGGTCGGATTGGAATTCTGTGTCGCCGCGTTCGCCATCGAGAAATCGCCCTCATGCAGGTACCAGGTGGTCGTTCCGGAACCGCTTCCCTGAGAGCCTCTGGCGATGGAAAAGTTGCCTCCCGTCACGGTGAGATTGCCGTGATGATGTACGATGAAGGTCGTGAGGGCGTTTCCGGTTCCCTGCACGGCGAACTGACCGTCTTCGACGATCACATCCCCCACGATCGTAAACGCAGCCGAATCGCCGCCTCCGACGGATGTCATCTGCCATCGGGCGGAACCGGTACTGATCACACGGACATCACCGCCGATGATGTTCCCGTTCCAGCTCATGTCGCGGTTGCGGCCCAGATCGGGCGTATTGAACGTCACATGATGGAAGTCCTGGACGCGGTTTCCAGGGGCATCCTGAGCCGTACCCGTCAGCAGGAAGGTCGAACCCGCTCCCCATACGGCGTCCGGCAGTGTCCCTCCGTCCCTGGCATGTTCGTACGTGCTGCCATCGGCGAATTCCAGGGATCCGCCGGCGACTTCGACCGAGGCACTCTCCTCCACCCGGACGGTCCCCGCGATGACCACCGCGGCATCCACCGTCACCGTATGATCACCTGCCACCATGATGAGTTCGGTTCCGTCCGGGGCATCTGCCGCCGCGACCCAGGCCGCTCCATCGAAGGTCTCCCAGGTGGCCGCCTCGCTCCAGTTTCCCGCGGCCGCGGAACGATAGTCCCCCGCCGCCTGTGAGAAGGCGGCTCCGGACGCGATGATTCCCATCAGGACAACCGTCAGAATTGCATGTCGTGCATTTTTCATGATCTTCTCCTCCATGATAAATGATGGCTTGTTAAAATACGATTTTGTCTTATCACCTCCCGACCTTTCTTTTCGCTTCGATGCCTGGTCCCGTTCCGGGCCGGACAGAAGAGGAGGGATTCACCGCACGCCGCCTGCCCGCGGAACGATCCGAAAAGACGACAGGGTGCCGGATTATTTCATCAGCACCATGCGCATCGTACGCGTCACATCCCCCGCCCGGATGCGGCACAGATAGACGTCGGTTCCGAGATTCGCCGCGTCGAACAGCAGCTCGTGGACACCGGCCTCTTTCGGACCCTCGAAAAGCGTCACGACCTCCCGGCCGAGCAGGTTGAAGACGGTGACGCGGACATGGGCGGCGGCAGGCAGGCCGAACCGGATGACCGTCGAGGGGTTGAAGGGATTGGGATAATTCTGTGCGACGAAAAACGATCCGGGAATCGCCGGACCGGATGCCTCCACCGATGTGACCTTGAGGCTTCCCCCTTCATAGGAAATGCGGCCTTCCGGTCCGAGCGTGAACGGAATGGTATTGTCGAATTCACCCGCGATGAGTCGCAACACGCCGAGTATGTGCGTTTCGAGGGACAGGGTGACGCCGGCGGGATTGTCGATGATCAGATCCCCGACGGTCGCCGGCATCCGGTCACTGGTGACCTGTGCGGTTGCGCCGTTGAATCCGAATCCCGCCCCGTCTTCGAGTGTCACTTCCGCCACCACTTCGGCGAAAATACCGGCGACTCCCTCCGGAAGAGATGTCATCAGGGTCGCGCCTTCATTCAGGACGCAGACGCCGCTTCCGGCCAGCCTGCTGTCGCCCATGTCGAGTGTCGTCCCGGCTGCGACTTCGATGGGCAGCGCGGTCAGGGTGTTGCCTTCTCCCAGTGTGAGAGACTGCGTCCCGTCCTTCATAAAGACAAACCGGGCTCCGCCCGGGGTCGCGGTGGAACTCTGGGTCGTGGCGTCCGACATTGAGAAGTCCCCTTCATAGAGATACCAGGTCGTGGTTCCGCCTGGTTGGGATCCGCGGCTGATCGAGAAGTTCCCGCCCGTGACCGTGACATGGCCGTGATGATGGACGATGAAGGTGCTCTGGGCGTTGCTCGTCCCCTGGACCGAGAAGGCGCCGTCCTCGACGATCACATCGCCCCTGATCGTCACGACCGCGGTATCCAGGGCCAGTGCAGAAGTCAGATACCAGCGTGCCCATCCGGTGTTGACGACCCGGATGTCGCCGCCGATGGTGTTGTTGTTCAGGTTCATGTTGAGGTTCGACAGCAGACCGGGCGTATCGAACAGGATATGGTGATAATCCTGATCCCGGTTGTCGGGCGCAGTCGTCGTGACGCCCGTCATCAACAGGGTCGAGCCCTGCTCCCAGACCGCGATCGGCATCCTCCCGCCGTCCCGGTCATGCTGATAGGTGCCGCCGTCGGCGATGACGAGATTGGTGTTGGCGATGACAATCCCCTGGTTCACGAGCGTCCCCGTAATGGAGACCGCCGTATCGACAAAAACGGAATCCTCATCTTGTACCGTGATGGTCTCCGCCCCGGTCGGCGGCGTGCCGATGGCGACCCAGGACGCGCCGTTGAATCGCTGCCAGATCTGGGCGTTTCCCCAATCGCCGCTGTCCCGCGTCCGGTAATCCCCTTCCGACTGGGCGAAGAGGGACAGGGACAAAACCAGAATGAGGGTCAGAACGAGCATCATCTTACCGGCATGTCTCATGATGTTCCTCCTTTAATAAATTGTGAGATGATGGTTTTATTTCAATACGGTCCGAAAGACGGTCACCGCATCACACCGAATTATGGATAAACTCATGGAATCTCGCAGGACAGTTGCGCGATGAGTGCATGCCGCCGCTCACTGTTCTTGCTCACGGCTGTTGCCCAGATATCCTGATAGTTCATCGAATAATTTTCATAGGTTATATCCAGCCTCAGACCCGAGAAAAAGAGCCCGAATCCTGCCGAGTAAACCGTACAGCCGGCCGGTTCCCCGGGAATATGATTGCCTTCCGGTTCAAAAACTTCCGCCTCCCCGCGCATCCCCCCGCGCAGCGCCAGCCACGGCACGATCCTGTACTCAACGCCCGCCCTGAAGAGCGAGGCCGAAAGCCAGGGGGAAGTGACGGTGCCGTCCGAACCGACGATCTCGGCGGATGCGTAGGGACGCACCTCATATTCCAGACCCACGGTCAGATTGTCCCGGGGAGAAAGCGACAGGCCGACCGTCCCCCGCAGCGGGAGTTTCAATCGCTCACTGCCGCGGAGCGAGGAAACGAACGGGGTTCCAGACGTATCCGTTTCAATCCGGATCCGGGAGTCTCTGGTGAGGGTCGTCGGCAATTTGACGGTGATCCCGGCGCGGACATAACGGCCCGTGAGCAGTCCGCTGAGGGTGAATTCGGTGCCGCTGAAATCGGACGTCCCCGTTCGCGTGACGCGGCCGTACACCGAATCCGCCCGGAAAGCGTTCGAGAAAAAGGTCAGCCTGCCCCTGGCGACCTGCCATTCGACATCCTCGCTGCTCCCCCGCAGGATCATCCCGCTGAATCCGAGCGACAGCGTTTTGCCGGCATTTCCGGCGAGGGCGACTCCATACCCCCAAATCGATCCTTCCCGGGAGCGTGCCGACTGCCACCAGGCGACCTCGACGGGATTGTCATCCGTCGGACGCAGGGTCGGGAGGGGACGCTGGGACAGAATCGAGGGCGACAGCACATTGTTGTTCTGATAATAATGATCCAGATCCGCATATTGGACCGCCCCGATCCCCGCGACGATTCCGATATTTCGGACGGAGACCGGCACGGCGAGCATCGCCTGCAGGGGCCGGGTGCGGTTGCGCGTCCGGGACCAGTTCGGTCCGATGTCGTCGTACGGTCTCTGAACGGTATCCTGGGCGGTGAAACCCGGAAGCGCGGGGTCCGGATCCGGTATTGAACCGGTCAGTCCTTCCAGGAGGAGGCTGAGATTCGAGAAATATCTCACCGGCGCATAATGCTGTTCCTGCTTCAGGTCTCCGGTGGCATGGAAACCGCCCGCCGACAGTTGGATTTTCCGGACGGCATGCAGCGTCGCGGGATTCTGGAACATCAGCCCGATATCTTCCGTGCCGATCGCGACGCCGCCCATAGCCCTCCCCGCGGCGGAATGCAGAACCGGGCGTTCGAGTCCCTGAAACGAGAGCGGTCCGCCGTATCCCTGCGCGAAAAGCGGCCGGATAATTAGGACCGTCATGACGGTAAAAATCAACTTTGCGTGTTTCATGGCAGAATGATTCCTATGCTAATCCGCTGTACATGTCCAAGATAGATCCCCATGTCGCCATAACTGTAATCCACGGACAGCCGGATCCCTTCGAGCGCGTGTTTGACGCCGGCGCCGAGCGTCAACCCGTCGTAATCGTAGTTGAATTTGTATCCTCCCCGCAGGGCGAACAGGCCGGCGAACTCATATTCGGCCCCGAGATGAATCTGCTGGGCATAGTCGTTGGGGTGAAAGACATCACACGCCATACGGAATCGGTTTTCGTCCCTGCCGGACACGATCAGCCCGTCGGGACCCATGAGATCCGCGCCGATTCCGAACCGGAACAGGAGGGGGACGGGATTCGCCTCTTTGGCATACCGGACATCGGCGCCGAAATTCTGCACGGAAGATCCGATATGGACGGACCGGTACCCGGTGTCGTAACGGATCCCGAAATCGAAAAGGATGCCGCCGGCCCAGGTTTCCACCTCTTCATACACGCCCTGTTTCACCATGGCCGTCACCTTTCCGCCGTCGAACAGGGATTCATGGGCATACTTCATGCCGATACCCACCGAGAATTTATCGGTCAGGTCGCGTGCGTACGATACCCCGACGACACAGCCGAACGGCCTGAATGTCCTCCCGGTGAATCCCGGATTCTCGGGATTGTTGATATAGGGACGCTGATTGGTCGTCTCCTCAAACTCCCCGAAATCCGCATACTGGACCTGAAAGCCGACGGCCCCGAATCCGCGAACCGGAAAGGCGCAGGAAAAGGCACCCTGCTGGGCATCGAACAGCCAGTCGACATACGTGGTGGATATTTCCAGCCTGTCCAGTCGCGAGAGGCCGCCGGGATTCCAGAACATCGCCTCCGCACCGGTGGCCCACACCGTGTAGGCCTCGCCCAGGGAAGCCGCGCGTGCCGAGGGCATCACTTTCAGAAACTGCATCGAAGTGCTGCCCACCTTCTGCGCGTGCGACGCAGAAGCGCCAAGAATGCCTGCCGTCAGGATGAGGACAGGCAATCGCGTTTTCAGTGTCAGTGAATTCATGTCGCTCTACCGTCCTGGGTTAATGAATGATGACAAATTTCCCGCTGGACCTGGCGCCGGTCTCGCGGTCTTCGACCACAAAATAATACACGCCGGATGCGATGATCTGATTATTGATACTGAGCTGATACCAGGGACTGCCGTACGTTTCCCGGTCATGTTCGTGCGTCATGATCAACTGGCCGGTATAGGAAAATATCCGGATGGTGCAACGCTTCGTCAGGCCCATGAACTGAATCCGGTCGCTGATTTCCCCACCGGGATCGGATCCGGTCAGACCGCTGGTCACGATCAGCGGATTCGGAATGACATAGACTTTCCCGAGCGTGCCCGCAGGCGGCGCCTGGGTTTCATGCACCGTCAGGTTCGTCATACCGCTCCTCCCGCCCAGTATATCCACCGAGACGACGGCGTATGCCACATTGTCCCCGAGATTGCTTTCGGGATCGATTATCGTATATTCGCCGTCGCTGAAGTACCGCGTATCTCCCGGCGACACGGAATCGATCACGGTCCACGGACCCAGGGGATGCGGGGCGCGCAACACTTCATAATGGCTGAACGGGGCGCGCAAACGCGGCGTATCGAAGGTTTCGACCTGAGCCCCCCAGACGATCCGGTTTGCGGCCGCGCGGGTGTCCTCGATCCGGATCGCCGGGGCGGGGACGGGAATGGGAATGGTGTTGTAACGGCCGGTCTGCGGGGCCTCCTCCGGTTTGTACTGGAGCGAATCGTATTTCGCCAGCGGCTGCCCGGTGTACATCTGGATCGCCCGGTCGGCGACATCCCGGATCGACACGACGCCGGGCGTCACATACCACGGCAAGGGATGGTTTTGCAGGTAGGTGCTCCCGATGTAATTCTTGCTCCCCAGATGCGCATATTGCAGTGTGTCGTACCAGCTCGGCACGGGATTGAAGAAGGCGCCGGCATCGACCCCGGCGCGGACGTTCCCGCCGAGGTCCTTGAATATCCTGTCGCCGGCCGTACCCGGGCCGTAACCGGCCACCTCCGCGACCGAGAACCGCATCGTCCGGCCGGGCGGCAGCACATAGGGGAAGAAACCGTAGGCGCGGGAGACGGGCTGCCACCACGACAGATTCGTCGACGTTTTCGTGCGTCCCTTCCAGTATGCCCACAGGCCGGGTTCGAACTGATCGTGAAACCGTGTGGAATCCTGGGGGCCTTCCCAGATGGATGTCTTCCGTCTCAGCGTGGGATCCATCCAGGTGGCGGTTTTCGCCTCCGCGGGCAAATTGCCGTTTTCATACCGGAGGAGGAACGGCTGTTTCGCCTTCCCGTTCTCATCCCACATGCCCGCGCTGTCGGCCGGTACGAGAAACACCTGCCGGGTCTGATCCCTGAGGCTCAGATGCGCATAGTCGTAATGGAGCATCAGGATGCCGACGGCCTGCGGGGAGTTCAGGCCGCCGCGGTTCCCCGGGGTCGACCAGATGTCGAAGAAATCCGGATCGGGGAGTCCTTCCCGCTCGTGGTTGTAGCTCATCCAGCGTTTGAGATCGAATCGCGCGAAATGATCCCCCAGTCCGGCCGGAGGCTGACCGCGATAGGCGCCCTCGGACCAGTCGCCGTGATTCCTCTGATAACCGAACATGGAAGGCGCGAAGGTGTTTGCGAAGGTGACGAACAGATCCGTGATCGTATCGTTCGCCGTGTTTTCAAACGCGTACTCGTAGATGATGAAGCTGTCATAGCCGGGATAGCTCCAGGTACGGCTCGTTCGCGTGACCCGGATGCCGACCGGCGTATCCCACCGGGATATGATGATTTCTTCGGCCTCGTCCGGATTGAAGCCGGGATTCAGCTCACCGTTGTCGAATACAGGATAATTCTCAATTTTCCGGATTTCGAGCGGGGTACTGTATACCCCCACCACCGGAACCGGATCGCCGCTGGTATTGGATACCGCGCCGCAGAAGGCGTATCGCCTGCCGTCCGGCCGCGTCCCGGCGAGCCAGATCCCGCTGCCGAAGGAATTGTGCTGACCCGGATAGTTTCTCCGATCCAGCACCATGCTCGAATACGGAGGCCATTCCATCGAGGAACTCCCCGGCTGAACGGTTCCCCCCGCATTGTATGCCCTTCCGAGTTCTCCGGTGTTAAACACATTCTGGTGAAGCATCCCGCGACGGTGAACCCGCCAGTCGCGCAGTTGCGAGTGGCCATCGCCGAACGCGAGTGCCGACAGAATGATGAGGTATAGGATTCGTTTCATTGGATTCAACCACCCTGATTTTTTTGTGTCTGCCTAAAATTCGAACACCACCCCGAAGCTGAAAGACCTCGGCTGATTGCTGTAAATCAAAAAGGACTGATCCACGCTGAACGGCCCCTGTCTGCCTTTGTCCCACCAGTACCGGATGCCGTTTTCCCGGTCGTCCACGGGATATCTTTCATAATACTGAAGCGGGAGATTCGGATTGGTCGCCGTGGGTCTCTGGAACAGATAATCATAATTGAGGATCTTGTTGTCGAAGACATTATAAATTTCCGCATACAGACTCGCCGGAATCCCGAAGAAGTCGGGGATCGTCTTCGTCACCCGGATATCGGTATTATATTCCATCGGCGCACGATTTACATTGATGAGCCGGATGTCGGAAGGCGAGGTATAGGGCCTGCCGCTCCGGATCAGGGAGCGCACCGAGATATTGATGTCCGAGAACGGCCGGGTGCCGAACAGGGAGGGACCCCATGCGCTTCCCGTCATATAACCCATCGTGATCACGACATTATGGGTCCGGTCGAAATCCAGAAGGATGTCCCGCGTCGGCACATTCCTCAGGTCGGTCGTCACGACACCCAGTGTATCCCGGTTGAAAATCGGGGTCGCCGCCGTGGCGGTCGCGCTCTTTCCGGTGGCATAGCCGTACTGGTAATTGACCGAACCCGTCAGGGAGCCTCTCCGCTTGTTCAGCGTGATCCGGAATCCCCGGATATCGGCATAATCCAGATTGAAGTAGGAACTCACCTGATATCCGGCTCTTTCGTCGATGAAATGGGACTGCTGGATCAGATTCTTGACATCCTTGTAGTATCCGCTGACATCCAGCGTGAACCCCTCTCCGAGTGACTGGATTACCCCGATGTCGTAACTGTTGGTCGTTTCGGGTTTGAGCTTGGGATTGCCCAGAATGAGGGGATCGTTCAGGCGCTGTCCGAGCCGTCGTGAAACGATGTACTGGAACGAGGGCCGCTGCATGAAAGCGCCGTAGTTCAGGTGAAATACGGTGTTCTCCGTCACGGGAAAAGAGAAACCCAGCCGCGGCTGCAGGCGGGCGTGAACAGGCGGTTTTTCTTGCTTCGCCCCGGCCGGGTCGAACCGGCCCAGGGAATCGGGATTCCCGAACGGCGTATACAGATCCGGGTAATAATCCACGCCCGAGTACCAGAGATCGAATCGCAGCCCGACATTCGCGATCATGCCCTCGAATTCCATTTTATCCTGGATATACGCCGCGGCCTCGAGCGGATGCGCGGAATAATTTTCCAGGTGCCGGTTGGACCGCACACTCAGAAAATTCGAGACATCGATATAATAAGAATTAACCTGAACGCCGGCATTGAACAGATGGGCCCGGGAGACCTGGCTGGTCAGCGACCCTTCGAATGAGATGGTCCGGGTTTTTTCGTCGGTGAATGCATCATATCCGATCTGATAGTTGAGCCGGTCCGGGGAATTGTTATTCGGATAAGCGATCGTCCCGACCACCCAGTTGAAATCCACCGAATCCGGGAGGGTATTCGGGACGGGCGTCGAACCCAGGACGTTGCTGGTAAAGAGCGAATTCAGCTTGAGTTCATAAAACGTACGCGCACTGAGCGTCTTGGTGAAACGCGCGCCGAGTTGGGTGTTGATTCGTTTTCTCTCACGGATGCCGGTTATCCGGTCCCACATCCAGCGCTGGTATCCGCCGACGCTGTTTGAACCCGGGAATGCATTGTCGTGCAGATGGGTCAAACCGCCGCTGAGACGAAGCGTCGTCCCGACCCCGAAATCGGTGACCACATTGCCCATCGCCTGATATTCGACATTCGGTTGCTCGGTCGGAAAAACCGGCCATTGCCGGTTCGACCGGAGGGCCATGAACATCCGCATCTTTTCGTTGACAGGACCGCCTGTCGCCGCTTCGAGAGAGTAATCGACCGCGTTTCCATAGGTTTTTCCGATGTCCTTTCGGGACTGCTGCCAGAGGGCTTGCGCCACGGCCAGTTGGACGAGGGTGTCTCCCGCAAAACTGCTCGTGAGTCCCGATGCCATCGATCCGTAATAGGGTTGTGTCTGGTCCGCCCCGGGATCTCCGGTCAGCCAGATCTTTTCATCGAGCAACAACCGGATATAGTCATTCGCGTTCGGATCGAAAACACTCGGCCCGAAATGCTTGCGGCCGGGAGCCCGCATGCGCGATTCGACACGGGTCCGCCAGACATGCGGATCTCCCTCTTTCATCGAGATGTTGACCACACCGGATTGCGCGTTGCCGTACTGGGCTCCGAATCCGCTCGTGATGACTTCGACTTCCTCGACACCGCTCATGATGGGTTGAAACGCCGAAGTCCGGTCCAGCGGATTCACGATGCCCAGCCCCTGCAGCATGTAATACTCTTCACCCGCACGTCCGCCCCTGAAATGTCCGTCGATCACGTCTGCGGTAAGGTTGATGACATCGCCGATATCCCGGATCCCCGGCAACATCTGCACCTCATCGAAACGGACGATGGCGCTTGTCGAGGTTTTATCCCGCTCCACATCGGGCCGGACGGCCTGGACAACCACGGCGCCGAATTCGAGCACCTCGTCGGAAAGGACAAAATCGATGCGGGTCGTCCGGCCGACATGCACCACGACATCGACGACCGTCATCGGTTCATATCCCATCATGGTCGCCCGGAGCCGATATTTTCCCGGGGGAACATTCAGGATGAAGTATTCCCCGTCCGCGTCGGCCGCCGCCCCCATCGTCGTCCCGGCGACCATCACGTTCGCCCCGAAAAGCGGATTTCCGTTCTGGGCGTCCGTCACCGTACCGGCGATTCTGCCCACGCTCTGCGCGGGGAGAAACCCCGGTAACAGGAATAATACAAGACCGAGGACGAGACAATCCCAAACCCATCGAATCGGACTACGCAACCCGTCGCGGGATGCCTTTCGCCTTTTCGGGACACACCGCAGTAAACCTGCCATGATCATCCTTCCTCCAATCGACTTTGATTGCCTGCCGGTCATTCCGCAGCGAGTCTCTCCACCTCCACGCACGCCGCCAGAAAGGGACCGGTCCCTTTTCCATCGTTCGGTATGATCGGCTCGATGTTGACATAATACCCGTAACTGCCGTCGCGGATCTTGTCGCGGTAATTCCCGCCCAGGCCGGCGCTGCGGCAGATCCGGAGCAGGTTGTAATGACCGAGAGAATCTTTGTACATCAGATCGGTCGTCAGTCCCCTGAATCCCTTCTCGACGACCGGCAGATAGGACGCATCGATATAGTCCATGCGGATCGCCTTGGCCAGGGCGTAGACGAACATGGCGGAGGCGGAGCCTTCCGGATAATTATTCTTCCGGCCGCCCTGATCGAGGACCTGCCACCAGAGCCCCGTCTCTTCGTCCTGATATGCTTTCAGGGTTTTCGCCAGCCCGCGAAGTGAACCGATGAGCAACTCGCGTCCCACATGGTCTTCGGGCAGATGATCGAGGACATCCACCATGGCCATCATATACCAACCGAGCCCCCTCCCCCAGAAACATTGGGACAGCCCGGTTTCCGGGTCCGCCCAGAACATCTGGCGGGATTCGTCCCAGGCGTGATAATAGAGTCCCGTTTCGGCATCCCTGAGATTCTCCTCGATCAGCATGAACTGTTTCACCACATCATCGAAACTGTCGGAGTCGCCGAACATCGCGGCGTATTCCGCATAGAACGGCTGGCCCATATAGAGACCGTCCAGCCACATCTGCTCGGGATAGATCTTTTTATGCCAGAAACCGCCCTGGCGGATCCGGGGATGCGTATCCAGCTGGGAACGGACCCGTGCAGCCGCCTTTTTGTATTTTTCCTCCCCGGTTTCCTTATAAAGGAACAGGAGCATCCGTCCCTGCTGAACCTCGTCGATGTTGTATTCTTTTACGTCGTATCCCTCGATGGTGCCGTCCTCGCGGACCACGGCATCCAGGGTGCTTTTGATATACTCATAATACCGGCTGTCACCCGTGATCCGCCAGACCTCTTCGAAACCCTTCAGCACGGTTCCGGTGACATAATCCCATTTGTCGTATTTCCCGGGACGCCGCGCCATGATGGACTCGGCCATGCGGACCGCCCACGTTTTACCCTCGAGACCTTGAATTCCGGGATCGGCCGAACAGTGAAACCCCGGCATCAAGAAAAGGAACAGGAGGGGGAGGAAGAGACGACAACCGGATGTCTGCAATTTCTGGTCATGGATGCGCATGGGTCTATCCTTTCTTTGAGTTTATCTTTCTCGGATAATTCAAACCGGTTTCGTAATTCCGCAAGGCCACGGTGTTTCCGACCCGGCTTTTCAGGACGCCGTTCATGCGGATCTTCTCTTCGTAGACACAGTCTTGGATCAGGATGACGGTCCGCTGATCCGGATACATCGGCAGGGATCGGAGGGCGTCGTTGATGGTGGGACAGGCATCGGATCGGTTCGGATCGACCTTCCTGTCGGCCTGGGTTGCGGCTGAAATCATCGGAGAAGAAATCATAAATAATAGAAAGGCCCCGGTGACGGCCCGTAAACGGGTTTGGAAACAGAATATTTTTCGGATCACGATCAACCGTCTGATTCCCTGCACCTTGATTCTGATTTGCGGTGTGAAACCGGGAAGTCTGTTTCCGGCATCTTACCGGATTTAAATCCTTGATTCCTTTTTTCCGGTCCGATCCTGCGTCCCGGCAGAACTTCCCTATACCGGTTCAGTTCAATGCACCGTGTCTTCCAATGCACCTCCGCTTCAATCCATTTGAGCGATGGCATCCCTTCATGTCCGTACGGCCATGAGGTCGGCCCCGGGGAGGCGGGGCCGACCCGTATCCAAAAAAGGGAGCATGAAAGGGGTAATCATGCATCGAAAAAGTACTTTTTTGAAAACCATGGCCAATATCAACACACCCCCGTCATTCGTTATTTCAGTACTGCATGTCCCGGAACACACAAAGGCTGTTCATGTACGCCTCCAGATTGGTATGGCCGTCGCCGTTCAGGTCGCCGTTGCGGTCTTCGGGATCGAAAGGATCCAGGCCGTGTTCGATTTCCCAGTCATCGGGCATGCCGTCCTGATCGGAATCGGCCGGCGGAGGCGCGTTATTGAGGACCGGCCATCCGCCCGCATCGGCCTGGGAATCGATGATTCCGGATCGCGGTCCGTATCGTCCCCCGAAGGAGGCTTTCCCCGTCCTGACTTCATGGATGACGCGAAGATCCACCTCGTCCCGCACGGGTCGTATCGCCCCCGCGTATTCCAGGACGGCTTCGTATGCGGCCGAGGCGTCCTGCGTGCGGACCGGCGCAACCGGACAGGGAATATTCACCCGGACCTTTTTCCTGTATTTTCCCTGAATGCCCCCGGCCCAGTTGTCCGCCGAGATTTCAGGATAACCCTCCACAAAATTTCCGGACACATACCATCTGCCGGCTGGATCCCAGGGTTCGGAAATCCGGGCCCGGTGCCGGGAAGCGGGACCGGCCTTGTAATAATTCGCCACGAGGTTGTGGCAGCCGCCTTCTCCGCCGTAGGCGCTGTTGAATCCCCAGTTGAAAATCACATTGTTGCGGAAATCCACGATTTCATCCGCGGGATTGTCGCGGTGGCGGCTCCCGTTGAACCGGGGCGTGCGGCTCGCATGATGCGCCAGCAGATTGTGATGGAATGTGGCGCCGCCTCCGCCCCAGATCCCGCCGTATCCGTGCGGCCCCTTGGGGTGATGGGAATGATGCAGGCTCTCGCTGATGATGCACCATTGCACGGTCAGATTCTCGACGTTATAGAATGTGGCCACCTCGTCGATGCCCCAGCTGAACGAACAGTGGTCCACGAGTATGTCCTTTTGATGGGTGCAGCTGATGGCGTCTTCCGCCCGTTTCTTCGTGTCTCCGAGACGAATCCGGAGATAACGGAGGATGACGTTGTCCGCCTGGATGAGCAGGGGATGGTTTCGCAGACAAATCCCGTCTCCCGGCGCGGTCTGTCCCGCGACCGTGATATCCCCGTCCCGGATCACGAGATCGGATTCCAGGGAAATCGTGCCGGCGACCCGAAAGACGACGGTTCGCGGCCCGCCCGCCTCGATCGCTTCCCGCAGACTCCCCGGGCCGCGGTCATCCAGCGTGGTCACCGCGATCACCGCACCGCCCCTTCCCCCCGTCGTATGCCGTCCGAATCCCTCCGCGCCCGGAAAGGCCGGCATCCCGGCCGTTCCGCCGGTATGGAGTAAAAGGATCAGACCCGAAATCCATGCATACGGCTTCCGGTTCTTTTTTTTCATCACGTGTTTCACAGCCTTTTATAGACTTCCAGGGTATCCTGCAGGACACCGTTGATCATCACATTCCTGAGTCGCATATTGGAAACATGGTTGAGGATATTGCCTTCCGCGACTCCGTTGAAATCACAGGATTCGAGCACGACATGGGTAATGAGCGAACGCTCGTACCCTTCCAGCAACAGTCCGTACCTGCTTTTCCGGCTCGTCACGTTCTTCAGATACACATTCCGGACTTCGGGGGTATGCTGCCCGACGTCTCCTTCCTCATATTGAAAATAGATCCGGAGAACCGCATCCGCGACCTCGCCGACCTCCACATCCCGCATATAGACATTTTCCACTTTCCCGCCGCGCACCGAATTGGTTTTGATGCGCAGGGCGCGGTCCAGATTGGGGCTGTCCATCGTACAATTCTCGATGAAGATGTTTCGCGCCCCACCGGTCATTTCACTGCCGATCACCACACCGCCGTGTCCGTCCTTCATCTCGCAGTCGCGGATGATGATATTCTCACTGGGCAGGTTGATCCGCCTGCCGTCTTCGTTCCGGCCGGCCTTGATCGCAATGCAGTCATCCCCGGTGTCGAAGTAACAGTTTTCGATGAGTACATCCCGGCAGCTTTCGGGATTGCATCCGTCATTGTTAGGGCCGTGGGTCTCCACATACACATTCCGGACGGTGATGTTTTCGCTGAGCACGGGATGAATCTCCCACATGGGAGACCGTTTGAGGGTGATTCCATCGATCAGGATGTTCTTGCACCGGTAAAACTGGATGAAGTTGGGACGCAGATAATGGCCGTCCCCGAAGACACGCTCCTCGACCGGTATACCGTCTTCACCCATCTGGAATAGCAGATTGCGGCTTTGTTGCTGTGCAGGGAGACCCTCTCTCCATCCGAACCGGTCCTTTCTGGACCAGTGCCACCAGTTCTCCGGAGCGGCCTGCCCGTCCAGCGTGCCCTCTCCCGTAATCGCGATGTTCTCCTTCTCGAAGGCATAGATCAGGGGCGAATAATTCATGCATTCCACCCCTTCCCAGCGGGTGAACACGACGGGAAGATAGTCGTCCGGGTTCGTGCTGAACAGGAGGGTCGCGTCTTTCTCCAGATGGAGATTCACATGGTTTTTCAGATGGATCGGACCCGTGAGGTAATTCCCCGGGGGAACGACCACCCGTCCGCCTCCGGCTTCATGGCAGGCGGCGATGGCCTCTTTCAGGGCTTCCGAGCAATCTGTCTTTCCGTCGCCGACCGCACCGTATTCCGTGATCGGGAAATCCTGTTCGGGAAACACGGGGGGCACGATCCGGCTCAGTATTTCAGGAACTTGATCCCATCCGGAACGCGACGGATCGGCCGTGGAACAGGCCAGCATTCCCGACAGGATAAACAGGAATAGCATTCTCCCGGCGTTGTGGAATGAGGCGTGGAGTTTCTTCATCATATAAACCTTTTCTTAAGGAAAAGCCGGGAGTGCGAAACCGTCTTCTGACCCGCACTCCCGGTTTTCCGTTCAAACCAGGATGCGCACTTGTTTATTTAAGCATCATCATCTTCTGCGTCTTCACCTGATCACCGGCCTGCAGCCGGTAGAAATAGAGACCGCTCGACAGGGACATCCCGTCGAACAGGACCTCGTGGGCGCCGGCCGTCTTGTTTTCATCCACCAAAACCGCCACCTCACGGCCGAGGATATCATACACGGACAGGCGGACTTCCGATGCCGCCGGAATCGTGTAGGAAATCATCGTCGTCGGGTTGAACGGATTCGGATAGTTCTGGGAAAGGTTGAACACCAGCGCGAGCGGAGCGCCGTCCACCGCACTGTCATAATCGCTTCCGTCGTAGGGAACCGGATTGGTTTTTCCCGTCATGTTGTTCGTCGGGATAAACTTCAGCTTGTTGTCCGCCAGGAACTCCACCGTGCCCAGATATTTCGGCGTGTTCCAGGCCGCATCGAGCATCACCGCGCCCCACATCACGGACGCCACACGTGCCGCAGTCCCGTCGTTGTCGTGCTGGTTGATCGCCAGGCCGAAGATGTTGCCTTCGCCGACATCCACCGTCTCGCCGTTGCCGCTCGCGATCGCGCTCCAATGGATCGCCAGCTCGAGCGCGTATCCGCCGGGGATGATCTTCCGGGCAAACTGCTTGTTTTCGGCCGCCACGTTGTTCAGATTGTCCGAGGAAACCACGCCTTCATCGTCCGGTCCCAGCGCGGTCAGCCGCGTGTCCCAGATCGAGGTGCCGCCCTGGGTGCTGTCCGTCGGTTCAGGGTCAAACTTCAGCTCGATGCAGTCGTTCTCCCAGACATTGGAGGCATTGCCGGAAATGATGTCGTCCATAACCTCCTGGTAGAGATAGAACCAGTCCTCGTCCCAGGCCGTCCAGATCTTGGCGGACAGGTCGTCGTCATCGTCCGGCTCACCGTTGTCGTTGAACGCATAGGAACGGAGCTGAAGATACCCGTCGTCCGGACCGGTCAGGGTCTCGTAGAAGGCATCCTTTTCGGCATCCACGGCGAGATTCAGGAGGTTGCGCACTTCTCCCTGCTCCCATTGCGCCTCCAGGGCCGGGAACCAGTTCAGGTCGCCGACCGGGAAATTGCCGTCTGCGGCCGAGTAGGCGATGCTGGCCGCGGAATAACTGCAATCGAACGTGTCCCGGTAATACTCGATCACCCGGCGGTCGTAATCGTCCCTCTCTGTGACCCAGTTCGTCTGGTCCTTCAGCTTGTTCGCGCCGAGCGGATCTTCGTACCAGCGCATGGTATTCGTCATCAGCCCGGGCGTGTTGGCGAGAGTCAGATCGACCTGCGTGAAGGCATCGGCGGCGGCGGCACCCAACTTTTCTTGGATGTGATCGGAAAGCGGCGAGGCAATCCCGAACTGAAAATCATCCAGGAACGCCTGGCCCGAATCGCCGATCGTAAAAAAGTTGTTCCGGACCGTCCATTGGGTGACGTCGTTCGGCGCGGAGAAAATCCACGTGATTTTGTTGTTCCCGTTTTTATAGACCTCTCCGGTGTTGGCCCATTCGGCCGCACGGGTCGCGTCGGTCGGCGGAATCTTGACCCCGTCGATGGTGAAAACCGTGAACTTATCCTCGAGGCCGCGCAGGATCACCCGGTTCGCCTCCCCGCCGGACCGCATGAGCGAAACGCCGGGCAGGCGGCCGACGGATTCCGCCGCATTGGCATCGGGCAATTCCTTGATCTTTTCCTCCGATACGACATTGATGATGGTATTCGATGTGATCTGCTGGTTTATGGCCGCCGCCTGACCGACCGCCTGGCCGGTCACGACCACGGTCTCTCCCAAAACGACGTCCTGGGATAACTCGGCGTTTTCGATTGCCGTTCTGCCGTGCTGAATGACGATTTCAATGTCTTTGGAGTGATAGCCGATATAGGAAATTCTCAGCGTATATGCGCCGGGGGGGACCCGGTCGATTCGATAATTCCCGTCCAGATCCGTGGCGCTTCCGAATGCCGTGCCGACCAGATACACATTGGCCCCCGCGAGGGGTCTGGCGGTCAGCGAATCGGCAACCACCCCGCGCAGTCCGCCCTGACCGAAAGCCGCGGTGGAGACGAGAAGAACCAGAAAGATCGATGCAAAAATGAAAGCCGTCCGTTTCATAGCCGTTTCCTTAATCTGGTCCGCGTGGAATAAACAATAAGCCGACAAACAACAAATTCAATTATAATGATCTTCAAATCAAATCAAAGAGAATAACTGTTAAAAACTGTGAAAAACATTTTTTCACATCGGCTCGACTGTTTCCAACATCTCATACAACCGCCTCAGGATCAATCGCGCCCGGATCATATCCGGCTTGCTTTTTTAAAATGGTTATGTTACATTTTATCGGTTTCACGATCAGGATTACTGGTTGTGGACGGATCGTCCTTTTCCGGATCCGGCAGAAAGATGAGACGCGGAAAGGATTTCCCTGTCAGCGCGATGTGCGATGCCGGGGAAAACAAAACGGGGTTCACTATCCGATGACCAGTGAAAACTCGCAAAAGAGACTGCTCGAAAAAATTCTGTCCAGCAAAGAATTTTCGCATTCAAAAATATATCAGACTTATTTAACCTATCTGGTTGAAGCCGCCTGTTCAGGAAAAGAACTCAAGGAAACCACCATCGCCATCGAAGTCTTCGGAAAGGACGCGCGCTTCAATCCCGCGGAAGACACGATCGTCCGTTCTCACACCTATACATTGAGAAAGAAACTGGAAAGTTATTATTACAATGAAGGCAAAGAGGATAAATACCGGCTTAAAATCCCCAAAGGCCATTATGAGACGACTTTTGTGCCTGTCTCGGATACCTATCATCCGAAAACCCTCTTCCTGAAAATCTTAAGGAATTTCCCCCTCCTGATCATCGCCGCCTTGTGTGTCCTGCTCGGCCTTCTGTGGAAACAGCAAAAAGACCTCGAAACCGAATTGCGGTGTTACCATATCACCGGCAAAGATGATCCGATCTGGGGGGAGTACCTGCAATCGAATCTTCCGGTACTCATCGCCGTGGGCGACCATTTCCTCTTCAACGAATACAGTGAAAAATACCGGCAGACCATCACCATCCGCGATCCGAGCATCAACTCGATGGATGAATTCCAATCTCTCTTTCCGGATGAGCGGGTCGTGCCTTCTCCCGAACCCTATTTCCCCTATCACAGCATCTGGAGCATCCCGCCCGTTCTCTCTCTGCTCTATTCGGTGCATGTCAACCCCATCCTCAGAAAATCCACGGACCTGAATCCCCAGATCCTCGATGAATACAACATCATCTTCCTGGGCAGCATTAAAACCTTGTACACCCTGAAGCATACGGTCTTCATCAAATCCCATTTTCATTATGAAATCTCCCCCCATAAAGTCATCTATTCCCCGCCGGACACCCTGGGAACTCAGATCTTTGAAACAACGCTCCATTCCCGCGGACCCAATGAAGACCTGGTACTCGCCCTGAAACTACCGGGACCGAATAAAAACGCCGTTTTCATCATCGCCTCTTACCACTCCCTCGGCGCCCCGGAAATCGCGAATTACCTCGCCTCACCGTCTCGGCGCGCGGACTTTGAGCGCCGTTTCAGGGAAAAATTCGGTGAAATGCCCAAATACTTCGAGGCCCTGTTCCGTGTCACCGGAATCGACAAGACGGCCTTTCATACCGAGATCCTGATATTCAATAAAATCCACAGCGACGACTCTGCCGATATATCATAAGCCCGCTTCGTACATCCCCGGAAACGGAATGGTTTTTGCACTAAACCCTGCCCGGGGTCTGAGTGAGAAAACACAGATTGATGGCCGGGAAGCCGCTTCCCGATTCGCGCGGAGAACAGGTGAATATTTTGAGACCGTGGATCGCCCGATGGACCCGCACCATAAAACGTGGGCACTGTTTTATTCTGATTCTTGCGGGATGTGTGTGTGCGGACGCATCCGCCCGGATCAGGAATTACCCTTTCGATCACATATCGGACGAGGACGGGCTGTCGGGGAATACGGTCACATGCATCCTCCACGACCGCCGGGGTTTTATCTGGTTCGCCACGGATAACGGCCTGAACCGCTATGACGGATACCGCATCACCGTCTTTACAAACAATCCCTACGATGATCGGACCATCAGCAGCGACGAGATCACCGCGCTGCACGAAGACCAATCCGGACGGATCTGGGTCGGGACGCGGATGGGTTTGAACCGGTTTGACCGGGAGAGGGAAAGATTTACCCGCTTCTTGCCCGGCGAACAGGACAGCCTCGGCATCAGCGGGTCCGATATCGCCGCGATCGCCGAAGACACATCCGGACGGCTCTGGATCGGGACCCGGCACGACGGACTCAATGGTCTTGATCCGAAAACCGGCCGTTTCGTCCGTTATCTCCACGACCCGGACAACCCGGGCGGCATCAACAGCAATCAGATCGACGGCCTCCTCGTGGATCGAAACGGGAGGCTCTGGGTCGCGACCAAGGCGGGCGGAATCCATCTGCACGATCCGGAGAAGGATGTGTTTATCCGTCTCCTCGAAGACCGGATTGCATCCGAACCGGATCATCTCTTCTGGAAAACGCTGACCGAAGACCGGGCCGGGAACCTCTGGATCGGCTCTCCGCTCCACGGCCTCTACCGGTACAACCACGCGGCAAACACCCTGATCCATTACCGGCAATCCCGCGGCGGCCTGAATTCCAGCGCCGTGCTGGATGTCTGCGAGACCCGGAACGGGATGATCTGGATCGGCACGGACGGCGGCGGCCTGAATCTGTTCGATCCCAAGGATGAAACCTTTTCCTATGTCACGGCGGACGACAAGGATCCGTCCAGCCTGACGCGGAATGCGGTCTATTCGGTCTTCGAGGACCGGAATGGGGCGATATGGG
>Ga0209614_1000371_pt1 | contig 40950 bp, 40 predicted proteins | sample BlaSprsedimmetaG_FD_185484 | JGI IMG/M metagenome (GOLD analysis project Ga0209614, IMG submission 185484) | Hot spring sediment bacterial and archeal communities from California, USA to study Microbial Dark Matter (Phase II) - Blank Spring... ...
ACATACTTAACTTCCTTTGTGCTATCTTTTTTTTAGCGGTCATTTTTCCTCCTTTGGTAGATGTTTTTTTAGCAATCTCATCATACCAGAGAGGGAGGGAGCGCTAATTGCTTTTAACTATCAACTGCCGTGCCTACCGTCAGGCAGGTCCGATAAGCTCTTAACCTGTACACCTCTTCAACTTTACCTACTATCCGTTACCCATTACCCTTAACTATCAGCAATAAGCCATAAGCCATCAGCTACTTTATCCTTTCCCCCATACTCTTTAAATCTTCAACTAAAAACACCATTCCCGAAATGGAAATGGCATTTTTCTTAAATACTCCTTTCCAAATGCGGGAGGCACAAGAATTTCCCCTCATACCCTACGGGTTTCAATAAAACCCTACGGTCACCTTCCATAACCTATGGCTTTAGGAACGATGACTCGGAGTTCACAAATTTTATATTTTCAAATCGATACTCTTATTTAAAAATTCTATCTTAAAAAACTTTTTCCTTCAAACTCATTCAAATTTTTTTAAGTCGCTATACAAATTTTATTTCTTCCACTTTCTTTTGCTTCATAAAGCGCCTCATCAGCCTTCACAACTAACCCAGCGGCATCCTTTGCATCGTGAGGATACAAGGCAACCCCGCCGCTTATCGTCTTCTTTACAACTGGCTGTTCTCTATTACCTGGAAATTCAAGAGTCTCAACCGATTTTCGTATTCTCTCAGCAACAACAACGGCTTGTTCTTTAGAGGCACGAGGAAGCAAGATTACAAACTCCTCCCCGCCGTATCTAGAAACAATATCAATATCCCTGGTGTTTTTCCTAATCGTTTCAGCTATCTTCTTTAATACTACATTGCCTTGCTCGTGACCGAAGGTATCGTTGTAATGTTTAAAATGATCTATGTCCATCATGATAAATGACAATTCCTTTTCATATCTATCCGCTCTTTTCTTCTCTTCCTCCATCCTGTCGAGGAAATAGCTATAATTAAAGAGACCTGTGAGACGATCGTGAACTGAAAGCAGCTCCAAAGCCATCTGTTGTTTTTTCTGTTTCTTAGAAAGAACCCCTAAAATGGAGCCAACGATTAAGAATATCGATATCCCCACAACTATTTCCATTATGGTCGCTTCGACGCTTAGGGACTTATAAAATTCAGGTGAATTTACGCTTGAATAGAGCCACCACGAAACTGCCCCAATGCTCATTAAGCCAATGGTTATTACCCCATAGATGTCATAAACTATAGCAGCAATAACCAACGGCACCACATAAAGCGTCCAATATATTAAAACACCGTGCGGAAAGGAAAAATGAATTGCAAGATTTGCAAAACCAAACGTCAATACTATCAACAACACACTACGCAAATATCTTCCTCGCTTCACAACCGCCTCCCCCTAACCAATCAATCTAAAAGAAATAAAACATATCACAAGCAAAAATAAAACTAGGAACATGCCAAAATTTAAATCTTGAACGTAAAGCTCAAATTCAATACCCGTTTTGCTGGCGGATAAATCCTGATACAATTTGGCCAAAAACCCTTTCCGTAATTTTCCGATAATATAATTTATCTTTTCGGTTAAAACCGCCTTACTTTTCAAATAACTATATTTTATACGCCTTTTTAAACTAATAACAAAAAAACTTAATCTATGAACTTCTGTCCTGGCATATATTCCAGAAATCGACCCCTCTTTTACAGCTTCGGTTCCTGGGCCTGCCACCATAATTTCAGGCAGATGAACCTCTCTGTGCGTTAGGAAATATAATCCCATTGTAAGTTGCTCAAACCAATAATTAACACCAAACCAACAAGGAAAACGCATATGGAAAAGATCGTATTTTGTTCCCATTGCAAATATCAATATTCCCACAAATAAAGAGATTATTAAACTTTGAATATCATGCCCAGTTAAAATGTTTATGATGCTTACACTGTTCAAAGAAAGGGTTTTATATCCCAAGTTTTTTAAGAGAGGGATCATAAAGGTGCCCCAGAAACGATTAGGTAAAATACCTAAAATAATAACCAGCGCTGTTAAGGGAAGAATACCAGCAATCATAAAAGGTGGTGCATCCTTAACGCTCTCATATTTTTCAGGCAACTTACCCAAAAATATAAGAGCAAACAACTTAATAAACGAAGCTATCGTTCCCCCCGATATTATTAAAAAGAGAATCTCGGCAAGAGAAACCCATCCACCGTGACCCAAATGAGTTACCGCTTGATGAATGAGCGTTTTGCTCACATAACCGTTAAAAAGCGGTATCCCGCTAATTCCAAGAGATGCAATGATCGTACAAAATGCGATGATGGGCATCTTTTTAAGCAAGCCACCTAGTTTATACATGTTAAACTCGCCGGTGCGATAAAAAACTGCGCCAACCGTTAAAAAGAGAGATGTTTTAAAAAGAGCGTGATTAACTATGTGATACAAACTCCCGCCGATGGCTAAGGCCCCTTTGCCCCCTAAATAAATCGCACATCCTATCCCCAAAACAATGTAACCCATCTGGCTGATGCTGTGATACGCCAACATTTTTTTGGCATTCTCTTGCAATAAGGCCATAAAGACCGCGACAAACATGGTTACAACGCCCACCCAAATCACAACAAATCCAACGTCAATTGACCTAATCTCTGGACCAAAAATTGAAAATAAAGACCTGATAATACCGTAAGCGCCAGCCTTTATCATTATCCCTGAAAGAAGAGCGCTGGCAGGAGATGGCGAAACGGGGTGAGCATCGGGAAGCCATATGTGGAGGGGAACAACACCAGCCTTAACTCCAAAGCCGATGCCCATTAGCGCAAACGTGATGACCTTAAAGTAATCGGAACCTCCGCTTAGCCCAGTCGCAAATGCCACACTACCAGCAATTTTGTAATAGAAAAGAATTCCTAATAAAAGAGCAAGATCACCCAAAAACACCATTATAAGATATTTGGTACCCGCCTCAAATGCTTCTATGCTTTCATTGTGAACTATCAAGGGATAGGCAGATAAACCCAAGAGCTCAAAGAAGATAAAGAGCGTTAAAAAGTTCCCAGCCAGGAAAACACCCAAGTTGGCAGAGAAAGCCAGTAACATGAAGACATAAAATCGTCTGCGTTTAACCGATTTTTTCATATAAGAAACTGAAAATAACATAGCCGCGGTCCAAACGAGAGCTGTTAAAAAGGCCAGTAAAACATTCAGCGAATTAATGGATAATTCAACTTTAGAAAATGGAAGAAAGGGATATTTGATTATGACGTGCCCGCCGGAACCGCCAAAAAATAATATGGAGGTTAAAATCAAAGTAGTTAAACTAAATAAAAACGGCAAATAATCCCAAGCCGTTTTAAGCTTATGACCAAACCAATAAGTTATCCCGGCACCTAGAAAAGGTATCGCTATTATTAATGACGTTAAAATAAGATGAAAATCCATCTACCCCCCAAAATAGTAGATAACCATGGGGTTAATTATTGAAAGCAAAATTTTTGGAAAAATACCAAAAACTAAACCTCCAAAAACCCCTGCCCCTATAGGAAAAGAAATCCAATAGCTTAGCTTGTCACCAAAAACTAAATTATCATCTAACCTCTTAAAAAAGAGGGTGTAAACAACATAAAGTAAGTATAAAGCGCAAAGAACAGATCCTATAATTAGAACACCAATGATCCCCGGCTGATTGGTCTCCAATGGCGCTCGCCAAAGATACCATTTCCCAACAAAACCTGGAGTTAGGGGTGTTCCAATTAACCCCAACGAGCCAATCGTAAAAAGAGTTCCCACAACTTGTAATTTTTGACCCACGCCGGAAAGCTCGCTTATTTTATTTTTACCGGTCTGAACATCAATAGCTCCGGCGCAGAAAAAAAGAGCTAGTTTTAAAAACGCGTGGGTAACCAAGAGAAAAAGACCCCCGATAAATGCTGAGGGATTAAGAAGAGCCATCCCTAAAATTGGATAAGATACATAAGCCACCGTAGAAAAAGCAAGTCTTCTTTTGAAATCGTCCTGGCGTAGGGCCATCAACGACCCGTAAATAATCGTTATGCTCGATATAATAATAAGGAGAAAACCAATTCCCATACTTTGAACAAGCTTTAAACTAAAAACATTTAAAATTACCCGCATTATTCCATAGACCCCCATATTTACCACCGCTACAGCATGCAATAAACCAGTCACCGGCGTTGGGGCCACCGATACCATGGGCAACCAATTGCTAAAAGGAAAAACCGCCGCCTTAACTCCAAAACCGACAACATACATCATAAACACAAAAAGAAGAATCCTCGGCTCAACTCCGAACATCACACCAACCCTGGCAAAACTCTGTGAACTACCAAAACCAATGGTGGCAAGCACCGCGAACAACAATACCGATTCCCCGGCCATAAGATAAATCAAATAATTTTTAGCTGCCCTTATGGCTGTCGAAGTCTCGGAATGAATAACCAGAGGATAGGTCGAAAAGGTCAACAGCCCATAGAAGATAAACAAGGTGAGCATGTTGCCGGCTAAAGTCACGCCCACTGCAAAAGAAGCGCTGAGAGTGAAAAATCCAAAAAACCTAGCCCCAGAATTAAAAAATTTCTTTTCCATATACTTTAATGCATACGGAATACTTACCAACCATAGACAAGCGGTCAGCATGGCAAAAAATAACCCGAGCCAATCCGTCCTAAGACAAAGAAAAAGATTGAAGCCGAAATCGGCAAAATTACACTCAATTACCTCGCCCTTGCTTAAAATAAAATACATTGCAAGCACCATTAAAAAACTACAAACGCTTGCGAGTATGCTTAAAAATTCCCTCAGCTTTTTATTTTCGCCAGCAAATAAAATCGCGACACCGATAGCGCCCGGCAAAAAAACTGCGACGATAGGCAAAACCGAGACCATATTTTGGTTCATCTTCTCACCTCAACAACACCAGAAGCTCTTTTACCCCAGGCTCTATTAGAACAAAAGCCATTTTTGGAAACAATCCGAAGAGAAGGGAAAATAAAGATAACACGCCCAAAGGAATTAACATTTCAAGAGGCGCTTCCAGAACTTCTGCCTCAGATTCGGGCTCTTCAAAAAAGATACAGTTAATAATTCTTATGCAGTATAAAATGGAGAGAAAGCTACCCAGTAAAATTGCGCCAACCATTCCCCATAATCCTTGCCTGATGGCAGCAAAACAGAGATAGTATTTACTTGCAAAACCACAGGTCATGGGGATGCCCGCAATTGAAGCCAGACTAATTGCAAAAAAACCCATCGTAATTGGCATTTTTTTTCCGATGCCCCTCATTTCATCAAGCTTTCTAAATCCCGTCCTGTAGATTATTGCCCCCGCGCCAAAGAATAGAGCCGATTTGGCAAGCGCGTGATTTAAAATCTGCAACATGCTCCCCGCCAAACCCAAATATGAGAACAAAAACACGCCAATTGCCGCAAATCCAATTTGGCTTATGCTGGATTGAGCCAAAAGCACCTTTAAGTCACTTTCAAATAACGCAAAAATAGCTCCGAAGACTATGCCAATTGTTGCCAAGACCCTAAATAAAATAATAAACTCGGCAGAATAAACAATAGGCAAGATATAGTAAATGACCTTGATTATTCCCACCACCCCAACCCCGATAACCAAACCAGACAAAACAGCGCTAACGGGAGCTGGCGCCTTCCCATGAGCTTGCGGTAACCAAATATGCATTGGAAACAGGGCCGCCTCGATAACAAAGGCAACTATCAAAAACAATGCGCCCGTATAAACTACCGTTAAATCAGAAGAACTTCTTACCCAAGAAGCTATTTGAGAAACGTTAAGCGTTCCCGTCACGGAATAGATGAATCCTAGACCCAATAAAACAAAAAGAGAGGAAATAACTCCCATAACCAGATATTTAAAACCGGCCCTTAACGCCTCTTTGTCCCCCGCAATTGCCACCAACGAATAACTACTCAGCGAAAGGATTTCAAAAAATATGAACATATTGAAAATGTCTCCTGAGATAACAAAGCCAGTCATAGAACCAAGAAGGAGAAGGGTTAAAATATAATAAAATGGCGCTTTTTCTTTCTCGAGTTCTTTCTTCACATAAGGTTTCGAGAAAATAAATACAAAAAAACCAACGAAAGTTATTAAAAGAAGTATAAAAGCGGTGATATTATCGATAAGCAACTCAATGCCCCACGGAGGAGGCCAGTTGCTCATGTAATAAACAAAAGCACCCCCTTTTAAAACTCCCAGAGCCACAAAAATCGCGGAAACAAAGCAAAAAAACATCGTTAAAAGAGAAAGTGGATAGACAACTCTTCTGTTTAAATTCAATAAAATCGAAAGCAAAACAGCAACTGCCAAAGGAGCAACCGTTATCAATATTGGTAAATGATATACGATACTCATAGTTGCTCCTCTTCCTCGCGCTCAAACAGCTTAACTGCCAAAATTAACGCCAAAGCCGTGGTTCCTACCCCCACAACTAGGGCCATAAGCACTACCGCCTGAGGTAAGGGATTAACATAATTCTTAACGCCATCAACGATGAGGGGCGCCGCGCCGCCCTTTCTATTTCCGATGCCAATTAAAAAAAGAAATATGGACGTCTCCATTATGTTTATGCCTATGATTTTCTTTATTAAGTTCGGCCTCAAAGCAACCGCATAAAAACCGATGAGAAATAGAATCATGGAGGCCACATAAATTAAATTTGAAAAAACTCTCGTAATCATCATTCCCTCTCAACCTTCTTTAAAATATAAAACAACGACGCAATGGTTATGCCGCTAGTAAGACCTATGCCGATTTCCAATCCAAGAGTAAATAATTTTCGGACGGGTGAGCCAAATAAATTTAAATTTAAAAAATTACCGCCTACAAACAATGACATCAAACCAAGGAGCATAAAATACAAAACCGCTAGGCCTTCGAAAAATACCCGTTTTGATGCAGGGAATTTTTTAACAGCCTCATCAAAACCAAATATGAGGGCAAAAATTATTATAACGGAGGCCAAGATAACCCCTCCCTGAAAACCACCGCCAACAGAATAACATCCGTTAATTGCAACATAGCAGGCAAAAACTATAAAAAAGGGAATATATATAACCATGGTGATTTTAATTAATGGACTTGGCTCAACTTTCAGTGGAGATAAGCCCCTTTTTGCTTTTTCCCGGCCCAAAATCGCCAATGCAGCAGCAAGAACTGTAAATATCGCCACCATTTCCCCCATCGTGTCATAAGATCTGTAATTTAACATAATGGCAGAAACCAAATTTTTACAGTTTGTCTCCCTAGCACCTTCTGATATATATCTAGGAGTGGTAACAGTGTTGGAGGGATTGGCGGGATCACCCATGATTGGCATCTCCAAAACTGTCAACAAAAGAAACAGGCCTATCAATGTCAAAAAAAGAAAGCTGCCTAATTTCCTCATTCCGCATCATCCTTAGATGTTCTAAAGACGGCCACCACAAAAAGAACCGAAATTATCCCCGATTCAATTACTATCTCTGCCAGCGCAAGCATGGGAGCCCCCAACTGCTGCCACACCAGAGCCATAACCAAACCATAGGCAGAAAAAAATATGACCGCGGCAAGCATATCTCTGCTCGATACGATAATGATAGCCAACGTAATAAGAGCTAAAACCAACAAAACAGTAAGACTTGTCATACCTTAAAAATCTCCCTAAACAGTTTCTCTTTTTCCAAAAGAAGTTTTTCTTCACGATTTTCCTGCCATGGCACTAGGTCAATTCGCCTGGCCGCCCTCGCAATCACATGCCCAACGACCAAACTCGAACTCAAAAGAAGTAACGTTACAAGAAGCAACTTTAAAACGTTAAAAGATAGACCCTCGTAAATCATTAGTCCAATGAGGGCCAAACCCGCTCCAAGAATATCACACTTAGTAGCCGCGTGAAGACGAGAATAAATATCGGGAAGTCTTATAACGCCAATAACTCCGACCCACAAAAAGAAAACCCCTACGCTTAAGAATAAAACTGCCAAAGAGTTGCTTATTACATCAAACACTTAAAATTTCCCCCTACTTTCAATATAACGAGCAAAAACAACGATTGCGATAAAACTTAAAAGAGCATACGCCAAAGCTACATCGAGACAAGCTCCTCGATTGGATATATAGGAAATTAAAATTAAAATTACCAGCGCATTGGTGCCGATAAGATTCACAACCAAAACTTTATCCAATATATTTGGCCTTCTAAAGACACAAAATAATGTAGCAAAGACCCCCATCATCAAAATTATGCTCACACCGATAAAAAAGGGACTCAACTTCTTTTACCCTCCTCGAATATCCAATTAATTGAATTTTCTAATTTTCTCTCCATAAGTTCCTTGGCAAATTCATCCGCGATGCAATGAACGTAAATTATATCTCCCTCAAAATCTACCGCTAAAGTTCCTGGCCTTAAGGTAATAAAGCTGGCCAAAATAACTTTCGGTAAAAAGCCCGATAAGTTGGATTTAAATTTAATCACGGCGGGACTAATAGGCATTTTGGGGTCCATAACGCGCTCCCCCACATCAGTATTTGCCTGAAAAATATCTTTTATGATTTTGATAGCGCATATACAAAAACGCCAAAATATTCGAAAATTTATATTTATACTCGAGAAGTGTTTCTTAAGCAAAATAAAAGAAAAATAAGAGGTAAAAATGGATACTAAAAGACCTAGCAGCAAATTGATGAGATTAAAACTTCCGGTCAAGATGACCCAGAAACCAAAAAGCAAGGGAAGTAAAGTCCACATTCTCTTGTCAATTCTCTTCATTAAGATGCCCCTTTAAATTATAGAAGTCAAAAACTAATCATCTCATATTAAGCTATTATCGATTTAACTGGCTATTTACTTTAACACAAATAAAAAAAAGCCGACAAAAGCCGACCTTTTTAAATATTATTCACCTACAAAATTTACTATGCTTACTCTTTGGTCTTATTCGCTTCCTCTTTCGCCTCTTTTTTGGTCTCTTCTTCAGCTTTTGCGGACTCATCGTCTTTACTTTCGACGCCCTTTTTCAGTTCTCTTATGCCAGAACCGATAGCTTTCCCAATTTCAGGAAGTTTCTTGGGACCAAAAAGTAGAAGCGCTATAGCCAAGATTATAATAAGTTCAGTAGGACCTAACCCAAAAAGACCAACTCCTAATACTGTCATTTAAATCATTTCCCTCCAAAAATTATTTGTCATTCAATATAAAATAATATTATACACGAAAAACCAACAACTGTCAAAGAAAAGCTCGACTCAAATATCGTTTATGATAAATTTGCTCTCAATGAAATCGACCAGTTTTTTAATCTCTTCCAAACCAAACCGTGGAACCTCGACATCAAGCTCATCATCGCTAACAATTGCCAGGGGCCCCGTATCCAAACACAGTGGCATTGCGTGAGCTTCTTTCCGAAATACTTCAATTTTTGGCTTGTTTTCTTTCTTAAACCCCTCGGTAATTATAATGTCAACATTATTTAAATATCTTTCGGCAATTTCGTCCAACGAAAGCTCTTTTTCGAGCCGCTTAATAACAGCCAACTTTTTTGCAGAAGCAACAATAACGGAATCTACGCCCGCCTGAGCGTGCTTCCACGAGTCCTTCCCGGGAACGTCCACATCAAAATCGTGAACATCGTGCTTGATGGTGGCAACCCTATAACCTCGCCTTTTAATTTCAGGCACTAATTTCTCGATCAAAGTAGTTTTGCCGCTATTTGATTTTCCCACAATCGATATAATCGGTGATTTGTTCATCGTCCAGCCCCTTCAGTTGATAGTCTGTTGGTCGATAGTCGGGAGTGAGAAGCTGGTAGTCAACAGTTATTAGTTTCTTAATTCTTTAATTCCTGTTACCCGTTCCCCATTACCCTTTGTTATTGTTGTTTTGCAACTAATTGTAAAATGCAAATTGCAAATTTTAAAACTTTAAAACCTCTAATTTCCGAGTTCCGAATCACACAAGTTCCGGATTTTTAACCCTTGCTCCCTAATTCTTATTTAGCTATCAACGTCCTTCGCTACCGACTCCCGACTGTCGACTACGGACTCTCTACCCTTTACCCTTATTCTTACTATTCGCCATCAGCCATTCTTATCCATCCCTATCCTTTTGGGGTGCGTATAAACATACATCTTGCCAGCTCTAACATAACCTATCACGGAAACTCCAAATTTTTCTCCAATTTCAATTGAAACATCCGTTGGAGTAGAATGAGAAACTACAACAGGTATGCTCACCTTCGCTGATTTGTAAAGCATCTCCGAGGAAATACGACCAGTCGTAAAAATCATCTTATCTTCGGTGGGAATATCGCCTATCAATATATCTCCTAAAACTTTATCAATGGTATTATGACGACCGATATCCTCCTGGATTGAAAGAATATCGTTTTCGCTACAAAGTGCCGAGCAATGAACTCCTCCTGTTGAGCGATGAATCTCCGTGGACCTCAAAAACTTCACCATAAGACCAATGATCCTTTTCGCGGAAAAAACCTTGGAGAAACTAATTGGTTTCAGGCCTTCTCCTTTAAAAGGGGCTGAAAAAGTTACTCCTTTACCAAATCCTGATGTAAATATTTTATTTCTCGGTTTTCGCAAAACCGAGTCAACTTTTATTTTAACTACACCATTCTTTTCGTCAGATGATATCGCTTTTATGCCTTTTATATCATCAATAAAACCTTCAGCGTAAAGAAATCCTAGGGATAACCCCCTAAGGTTTTTTGGGGTTGCCATGAGCGTAACAAGCTTCTCGTCATTTAAAATGATGGTAATGGGTTTCTCTTCTGGGACCACCATAGTCACTTCTGAAACATTTCCGTCATATTTAATTACATTAAAGTTGGTTGTCATTTATCCTCCTTAAATCCAACATAAATTTCTTTTGCTCGCTCAAAATCCTCAAAAGTATTTATGTTGAAAAAAGAGAGGGCGTTTGGATCAAGCTCGGTAACCCTATCTTTTTTTATCTTCTTAATCTTAACATCTTTGAAAAAAGAAATTATTTTAAAATCTTGATTCCTTAATCTATCTTCAATGTAGCTTATGCAGTCCTTAGAATATATGGCCTGAAGTGGTTCCAGACCAAATTGTGATTCAGGAATAACCACATCAAATCCCTTCGCCTCAGCAATTAAATACCTGGCGAGGTTAAGGTTGAGGAATGGGGTGTCACAAGAAACGATAAAATTATGGAAACAGTTCGAGGCCTTAAGACCAGCTAGTATTCCACCTAACGGTCCCTGATGAGGAATCTCATCTTGAGCAACCCTTGCCCCGCTCATTTGATGAGATTTTAGAGTATTTGAAACTAAAATAACTTCTTCGCACAACGAAGAGAGCTTACCAACCAAATCCTCCAAAATCGTCTTTGTCCCAAGTTTCAAAAGACACTTATCCTTACCTAGCCTGGAGCTTCTTCCACCAGTAAGAATAATTCCAGCTATCTTTTCCATTTGTCGTTTAATTCATTTCAATAGGGGGTTGTGCTATGGGAGAATAACCTTTCTTCTTTGCAACCGCGTCAAGATGAATGGTTGCAACATCTTCCACCCTTAAGATAACATCGCGTCCCAATTCTTTCTCATTTGACAACTTTGCATATTTTTTGCACTTATCGCAGAGCTCAACTTGATGACCCTTATCATCTTCTGGATAGAAAACTGAGAGCAGTTTACTGTCGACATTATTACAGAAAGCACAGCGGATGCGCTGTGTCCACCATTCAGTTTTACAAACAGAACAGCTTAAAAGCTTCAACCCATCTTCCTTCCTCAATCTCATGATGTAAGAGCGGTTGCCACATACCGGACAAAACTCTTTTCCCCAGTAGTGATGATTAATCTTCGGCCTTAAACCTTTAGAATATGCTTCATAAAATGGACTAAGAGTATGTGTAATCATGAACAAAAGAACATCTTTATTGATATCTTTCTCTTTACTTAAACTCTCAAAAAAGGAGTTGTCCCCCTCCTCAAATTTTTCGATAAGTAAACCGATATTCTTACTCTTCAACTCATCAGCTTCTAAAATTTTATCTAAGGCCACGGGTTTTTGAAGACTTTTTTCTTTAACTATCTCAGCTAACCTAATAAACAATTCTCTAAATAATTCAGGGGAAATTTCCCCTTTTTTGGTTAATAAGAGAGGTTTCCCTTCTTTTAGAGTCTCAGTTACCTTATCCTCCGAAAAATCAAATTTAGAGACATCGACCTTGTCAGCATATTCAATCTGCAATTCAAAAATCGATCCGAATAAATCAAGAATTCCCTCCAACGTCGGAAACTTCTTTTTGTAAAATTTGATTTCTCCCTCGATATCTTTCTTTGAGGGTATTTTTTGCTCTAGCTTAAGAATCGCAAACACTCCTTTCACCGTTCAAAATTAAGACATTTATGCTACTTAACTTTGCGATTATATCCCAAATTTTGGAGATTAGCAAATAAAACAGCCCCGCAGAATCACTGCGGGGCTGTTTTAAGTGTCCTACAACTTGTTCTCTTAGTGAACCTGTCCCCCATAAAGAATAACCCATTTATAGAGAAACACGCCCAGAATGGCAAGTATCGAGGAGATTGTCGCCATGTTCTTTGCGGCAAAGTCAATAACTATTGGAGCGACTATGCCAATAAGAACCACTCCAAGCCAGAAAGCAAGAGCATAGCTTCCAGAAATTAAAACGGAAGCATGGTCGCCCGAGGCAAAGAGAAAAACAACGATAACAATCGCCGCAACAATTAAAGCCATCATAAGAGCTTTAGATAACACGGTTTCAGCCAACTCGTCCTTTTTAGAAGAAAGCGCAAGAACAAGCCTTATTGCCGCAATTCCACTTACGATGGAAACAGCGACCCAAGTAGCCGGAAGAAATATGCTTGCGCTCCAAAGAGGAACAGCTTTATCGGCCAAAACTACTCCGGAATAACCCATGGTGCCTACGCCAAAGATGATTCCAATTACCGATAGAGCCTTCCTTAGCCCCTCTTGACCCTTCAAGAAGGGGAGTATCCCTTTATCTTCAGCTAAGAAGATGGCAGGAACTAGCACCCCAGCCGTCATAGTAAAGAGAGTAAGGATCCAGACTCCTTGATTCATGGAAGACAGTGGCTTAAAGATCATGAAGTGCCAGAAGTAGAACATTCGAGACGGCGGGAGATCGAGAAGCAAGAAAACGAGAGTCAGTATGACTGAAGGGAGCACAAGATAAGAACCTATCTTTGCCACTCTTCTTAACTTACCCTTGCTAAAAAAGTCAGCCAAAGCTCCCGTGAAAAAGCAAGCTCCAGCCAAACCGCCCAGAAACATTTCTGCTACTAACAACCAGTGCCAATAATGAGTTCCTTCATGCATCCTTACTCACCCCCCTTTCCTTCGGCTTCCGCGGCTTTAAATACCATCCAAAATGGAACGATGGTAAGTATGCCCGCGGTGATGAGACCTGTTAACCATTTGGTCACCATATCGGCCGTCGAGACTTTGGGATCTGCAGGCAGACCATAAACCTCTGGGTCGTCGAGCAGAACGTATATTACGCCAGTTCCACCGACACCTTTTGGATCATAGACCTGAGCCTTCGTCTCGCCGCGTTCCTTTAGAAGTGCCACCCGAGCGTTAGCAATAGAGAGCATTTCCCCTTTGTCTCCGAATTGAAGAGCATCGGGTGGACATGTTGTAACACATGCCGGCTCAAGACCATTTTTAACGCGGTCTACACAACCACGGCATTTGTACATAGTACTTGCAACCCTTTTCCCAGGTACCTTGTTCCCATGGTCCATCCACTCTTCTTCGGCCTCGGAGATCTCATCTCGAAAGCGGGGAACACCTTCCCAGAATGGGCAGGCATAGTGACAGTTTTTGCAACCTAAGCACTTGTCATTATCGATTAGGACAAAGCCCGTTTCCGAGTCTTTCGTGATAGCTCCAGCAGCACAGACATTAGCACAACTGGGATCGCCACAGTGCATACACCTATGGCTTATGAAATGCCACCTGAAGCGGTCCGGGTCATCCTTTTCGATGAAATCGATTAGGTTCCAAGTCGTTCCATCAAGAGTCAAGGCATTGTAGTAAGTGCCAAGCTCTTTAACTTCGGCTGCCGCCAACACATTCCACTGCTTACAGGCAACGTAACAGGCGCGACATGCAGTACACTTAGATGCGTCGTAAAGTATCGCTTTTGCCATCTTACTTCACCTTCCTTATATCCACGAGGAACGCCTTATATTCAGGAATCATGGTGTTGGCGTCACCCACGTGTGGGGTGAGTTGGTTAGCAGAATAGTTAAGTGTTGGACATGCACCGCCCGTACAGAATCCGGCATAACCATAACACCACGGAAGACCAGCAAAGTGAACCGTCTTGCCATTGATGTTATACGGTTTTACACGTCCGGTAACTATAGCTACCGCCTGCAGAGAACCTCGAGCATTAAATACCTCGACGGTTTCTCCTGGCTCAATGTTCTTCTCGCCGGCAAGTTCCTTGCTGATTTCGACGAACATCTCGGGCATCAAATCGACAAGCCACGGCTGGTTCCTGGTCATAATACCGGTCTGCCAGTGCTCGGTAACTCTGTAGGTGGAGCCGATAATCGGATACTCGTCGGCGGTTCCAATCTTGGTATCCGGATTAACCTCGTGCCACAAAACGGTGGCCGGGTTGATTTGCTGACCAGACATGATGTTTTCAACTGGGCTTTCAACCGGCTCGTAGTGTTCAGGAAGCGGTCCCTCACTACACGGAGCATAGAGTTTGAAGACTCCCTCGTTTAACATTATAGCCGGCAAGTCTCCACCAACAGCACTCGGCGCCTTGGTCGCGGCAAAATCAGGAACATCATTCCCCGTCCACATACCGGGTTTGCCTGTTTGTGCATCAACCTTATTCGGATCCCACCAGATCTCGGGAATATCCGGATTCCACGGTTTGCCTTCAAGGTCACAGGAAGCGCGGTTGTAAACGATTCTTCTGTTGACCGGCCAGGCAAAAGTCCACTCGAGATTGTTTCCGATGCCTTCAGCTTCTGGAATCCTTCTCTGCATGAGATTTTCACCATCTTCGGTGAATGTCCCAGAGAAGAGCCAGTTACCGCAGGCCGTGGTCCCATCCTTCTCAAGCTTGGTGAAGTTTTTGACCAGCTTGTTTCTGTCGGGCCAGGTGTAACCGTTACAGGCCTTGGCAACCTCAACAACATCGGGGTCACCGTTTGGTCCAGAGTAATCCCAATAGATGTTGTTTATGATTTCGGCACCTTTACCGCCTTCTTCCGCGTAAAGACGCTTGACCTCTTTCATGATTAGGTCAGTTATTTCAAGGTCTGTTTTGCAATCGCCAAGGGGTTCACAGCCCTTCCAGCGCCATTGAATCCAGCGACCGGAGTTGCTGATTGAACCGTCCTTTTCGCAAGAGTCAGCTGCCGGAAGTCTCCAAACCTCGGTTTGAACGGCCTCGGGATCGCATCCCGGACGCTTCCAGAAACTGTTAGTCTCAGTCTCCCAGAGGTTGAGATCGACTAGCCATTCGAGATTTTCCATAGCAGCGGTCTCGATATTTGAATTCGGACCACCTACTGCAGGATTCTGACCCAAACAAAGCATGCCCTTGATTTCCCCGGCATACATTGCTTCGAATAGAGCTATGTGGGAGTAACCCCCACCCTGGAATCCTCCACCAATCTTACCCATCCAGTCAAAGCGGTAACCGTTATCGGCGGTTGCCGCATCTCCAAACCATTCTTTGAGAAGAGATACGAGATACTTCTCGCCGTTTCTCCACCAGGAAATTGAACCGGGGAGAACGTCCTTTGTTGCCTTGTCAACTGTGTACTTATCGGCGTAGCCCCTGAAGGTATCTCCCGCCTTCGGAACCGCCAAATAAGCCGGAATGATGTGGAAGAGCAAAGCGTGGTCGGTTGAACCCTGAACGTTGGGCTCGCCCCTCAGAGCGTTAACTCCACCGCCCGGCCTTCCTATGTTGCCCAGAAGCAACTGGAGCATAGCGAAGGCACGGATGTTTTCCGTTCCGACCGTGTGCTGAGTCCAACCCATGGCGTAACAGATGGTTCCAGCTTTCTCGGGAGCTCCCGTCTTTGAGAACTCTTCGCAGATTTCAAGGAACTTATCCTTTGGAGTCCCGCAGATTTTCTCGACCATCTCAGGAGTATAGCGGGCAGCATGTTTCTTAAGAATCTGCCATACACAATTGGGGTCGGACATGCTCATATCCCTCTTTGGAGAATGGATAATCCCACCCGGAGCCTTCTCGTCCGGGAGATCTTCGGTCTGATAAGCCCATGTGGCTCGATCGTACTTCCTCGCCGTGGAATCATACCCGCTGAAGAGACCGTTCAAATCGCCAGGCATCTTGAATTCGGGATTGACCAACAAAGTAGCGTTGGTATAGCACTTGATATACTCTTCGTGGTACTTCTTGTTCTCAATTACATAGTTAATCATGCCCATGATGAAGGGGATATCCGTACCTGAACGGAGAGGTGCATAGATGTCTGCCTTAGCGGCGGAGCGGGTAAACCTCGGGTCTACACAGATTAACTTGGCTCCCCTCTCCTCCATGGCCTTGGTTATCCACTTGAAGGACATCGGGTGATTTTCTGCTGCGTTACCACCCATGATAACGATACAATCACTGTTTTTCAAATCGACCCAGTGATTGGTCATACAACCTCTACCAAACGTCGGTCCCAAAGCTGCGACCGTGGAAGAGTGTCATATGCGTGCTTGGTGGTCGATGTAGACAAGTCCGAGGGTTCTCATAGCTTTTACCCAAAGATAGCACTCCTCGTTGTTTACAGCCGCTCCACCTAAAGACGCAATAGCTTCGACGCGATTGACGATGTTTCCGTCTGCGTCTTTTTCCATGAAGTACTTGTCCCTGGTATCTTTTATTTTGCGAGCAATATCGGTAATTGCGTCGTCCCAGGACCTTTCCTCCCACTCACAACCGCCCGGTCCGCGATAGAGCACTTTGGTGTTTCTTTTGCCAGCGGAGTCCGCTGCCACCTGAAACATTGAAGCGCCCTTGGAACACAAGCTGCCCAGGTTTGTCGGATGATCAGGGTCACCGTCAATTGCAATCGGATGACCGTGCTCATCAGAATAGATGATAGCGCCACAACCACAAGAACAATAAGGACAAATAGTATACGCGGTATTGGTGCCAACCGTTCTGAGCTCTTCTGCCTCAGCCGCAACCGCTGCCATATTATAACCAAATTCTATAAGAGCAGTTGTCGCTACCGATGCGCCTGTGAGTTTTAAAAAGCTTCTTCGTGTGAACTTCACGTTTATGGCTCACTCCTTTCTAAAATAGTGTGTGGCTTTTATAAAAAGCCAAATAAAATCGCTTTCGGAATCCCTAGTAAATGAATGATAAAAATAAATGACTGGTGTGATGTATGCTAATTAGGTTGGATAAGTTAAATAAATACCATTAGGGGTTCCGGTTCTTTTCTCTTCTGGCCTCACCCCCCCCTCTCTCTCTGTTTTTGCATCAGGTTTACTTGCCAGCAAACTCGACGCAAATCAAATTGGTATTGCACAATAAAAATAAAAGAGACCCATGACAGATATGCCAAGGATCTCCTTTGCAAATTGGCAGGCATAAAAATTGCTCTTTATACCCTATCGCTCACCTCTCCCAGGGGGAAAAGATGAGTCGGAGATTTTTTATTTATTTTATTAAAGTATATTCAATAACCTACAATAAATTCCTGCAAAATGTCAACAAAAACAAAGCCACTTATTTTTTATTATTCAAATTGGCTTCCACCGTTACTTTTTTTAAGAGGTAATGAAGCATATAAAACAGCCTCTTTGCATGATTTGCACTATGAAAGCAGCGAATCCATATATTTCGAAACCAGCGTAAATTTAAATTACCCGCCCTAATTGTAATCATTCTACAAGGTTAATCTAAGCCAAAAATATGTTTGATTCTTAGAACAAGATATTAACACTATAAATACGTTTTCCAAAATTTAAAAAAAAGTTAAATCGCGTTTAGTTTCAACGATAAAAAGAGAGTTTTTTTTGAAAAGATTCAAATGTTATGATATTATTATTTTATTGATATTTTATCAAAAAAAATTTCGCTAATAATTTAAGTAATAATTGTTGCACGCTTCTTTAAAAAATCTTCCGCAAATTAAGCAATTGAGTTTAAAGTGTTAACCCAAAGGAGTAAAAATTAAAGGAGGCCAAAATGCGAAAGTTTGTATATTTTGTACTTATCTTAGTTTTTTTGATACCCATTTTAAGCATAGTTTCATGCAAAGCGCCCGCCAGAGAACCTTCTGAAAGACCTACCGTCATTGAGTTTTACAGCGCCACCTGACCAATCTGCGCAGAGCAGAAGCCCATCGTTGATGAGCTAGAGAAAAAATATGAAGAAAGCATAAACCTAAGAAGAGTTGAGCTTACATCGGCCGAATGGAAGACCGAGTCAGAAAAGTACAACGTAACATCGGTGCCCGCCTTTGTCTTTCTTACACCCGATGGAGAATTAGTTGAGAAAATAGAAAATCTTCAAGAAAAAGCCACTCTTGAAAGTAAAATTAAGGATCTTCTGTAATCTAGGAAACGATAAAAATGAGAAGGATAACTTATTGTTTGCTCGCATTTACAGTAATTTTGATTTTAATTTTGGTCATCGCATCCTGCGCTAAGAAACAAGAAGAAACGGTTGAATCCGATAAAATCATGTCAACGACGACTGTTAAAAGCGAGGGTTTCACGGAGCCCGAAGGATGTACCTGACATGCTCAAATGTACGAGCACTGGAAGGGCTCGATGCTAAGTAAATCGTATGAGGATGAATTATTTAGGAGACTCTATCTTCTCGGAAGCGAAGAAACAGACGGGTTAATTGACGAGTTTTGCATGCGATGCCACGCTCCTATCGGAGTCTATCTCAAGGAAATCCCGCCCGCCGACGGCTCAAAGCTTAGCGACATAGCAAAGAGGGGAATCTCTTGTGATTTTTGTCATACCGTTTCCGGTTACAAAAAAATTGGAAACGGCAACTTTGAGCTATCACCCGGTATGATAAAACGAGGTCCTTTTGAAGACTCAAACTCTCCTGGCCATAAAACCGCCTACTCCGAACTTCACACAAAATCGGAATTTTGTGGAATATGCCACAACCTGTATCACCCAACAAATAATATTCCATTGGAACTGACCTATACAGAATGGAAAGAAAGCCCCTATGCAGAAGAAGGAATTCCGTGTCAGGATTGCCACATGAGGCAGAACCCCGGCATTCCAGCTACCGGAATAACTAAGAGACCCGATTATCCGGGCATAGCCGGCGCAGGGGGAGGAAAAAGACCCCATCTCTATACCCACTATTTCGTTGGGGCAAACACAATTCCTCAAATACAGATCGATGAAACTTATAGGCAGTTGGCGATAGAGCGCTTGCGAGCAGCTGCGACACTTGAAATAATCCGCCCCACAAACCCAACGCCAGACACTGAAAACACAATCAAAATTAATATTACCAACGCAGGAGCCGGACATTATCTTCCAACAGGTCTGACCGAACTAAGACAGATGTGGCTATATGTAAAGATAACCGACAGCTCCGGTAAAACAATATATGAATCAGGAGCTTTAGATAACGAGGAAAACATAGACAAGACATCCACCATATATCAATCGATTTTTGCAGACAAAAACGGCAATCCAACCGAAAAGGTATGGAAGATAGAAAGTCTTATTTCAGATAATCGCATTCCACCTAAAAAATCGGCCACCGAGGAGCACTCATTTAATATCCCGGCAACAGCAACATTGCCCCTTAATGTCGAAACTGTTTTAAAATACCGTTCCGCGCCACAGCATTTAGTCGATGAGCTATTCGGTAAAGGAAAAGTTACTCCCTTAGTGGTTGATATGGTAACGGAAAAGAGTCAAATTAAGTAGAAAATCCATATTTATTGACAATGAAAGACCGACCACTAAAAATAAAGTAAATGAGAAAACTATGAACAAAATTTTCATAAAAATTATAACTTTTTTAGCGATATGTTCCATGATGATAATCATTTTAAGCTCTTGTGCTTTATCGCCAAAAGAACCGGCCGTTGAGCCCTCGGATAAACCGCTCGTAATAGTGTTTTCATCACCCGCCTGACCGACTTGTAAAGAGATTGAGCCCATCGTCGATGAGCTGAGTGAGAAATATCAAAACGAAATTGATTTTAAAAAACTGGACGTAAACAACAAAGAGGGACAAGAAGCATCCTCAAAATACAGAGTTTCCTTTGTCCCCTCAATCATCTTTCAAAAAAAAGATGGGGAAGTCAAAGAAAAGATAGTTGGCTCAATCAGCGAAAAAGACTTTGAGAAAAAAATAGTCGAGCTTAAAAATAGCTAATTTACATACCCAATTCGGTTTTAACTTTGATAAGACGAATGATATCCGTTCTGGTTACAAGTCCAACCAAATCATTTTTTTCGTTAACCACAAGCAAATGTCCAATTTCCTCCCTAGCCATCTGCATCAGAGCATGAACAGCATCGTTATTCACATTTATTGTGAGCAACTTATCTGAAGAATGCACAATTTCCCCGATGGTGGTGGTGGCCCATCTTTCCCGAGGAATTTCTTTTACATCATGAAGGGTGACGACCCCTAGAAACTTATCGCCTTCAACAACTGGAAAACGCCCGAACCTGTACTTAAGAAAATAGTTGCTTACTATTTCATCAAGCGTAATCGAAGGAGAGACGGTTAAAACATTGGGGGCCATTATCTCCGACACCTTAATTCCCGAAAGAGCACTTTGAAGAACAACTTGCTGATAACTCCCCTGGGCAGCCTGATTTAAAAACCAGCCGATTAAAATGAACCAAATTCCTCCTATTCTCCCTTGTATTGCCGACATAAAACCAACGAACATTAAGAGATAGGCCAAAATCTGTCCGACCATTGAGGCCACCTTCGTGGCAAATTTAATATCTTTCAAAAAGTACCAAAGGAGCGCCCTAAGGAGACGCCCCCCATCAAGAGGAAACCCCAGCATAAGGTTAAATATCGCAAGCATGAAATTTATTAGAGCAAGATAATATAGTGGGGAGATAAGCACATTTCCCAGATTTAAAATATTAGCTAAAATAAAAAAACCATAAAAAAACCCTGACAAAAAAATGCTCGCCAAAGGTCCCGCAGCTGCCATTTTGAACTCTATTGCCGGCGTAGAAGGCTCTTCCGTCATTTCCGCAACTCCGCCAAATATAAACAGAGTGATTTTTTTTATGGGAAGTTTGTTTAATTTGGCGACATACGAATGACACAGCTCATGAAAGAGAAGAGAAGAAAAAAATAAAAGAGAAGTTATCAAGCCGGCCAGCACACTTATTGGTAAAGAGGCAAGTTCCGCATCAAAAATCAGGGTGAACTGAAATAAGATAATTATAAAAATTATAAACCACGTGTAGTTTATCTCTATATTGAATCCCAATATCTTACCAATTTTAATTGAAGGAAGAGAAAACATGCACCTATCCTTTCAACTGGCTTTCAAAGAACCTTCTGTTATAATTCGATTATAGTATAAATAAAATTTTTTAACCAAGGAGTTAAAATGAGCATCCTGGTAGTTGGTTCAATAGGCCTCGACAACATCAAAACCCCTTTCGGAAAAGTTGAAAACATCTTGGGCGGTTCCGCCATCCACTTCTCGTATTCCGCCAGCTTTTTCTCCCCCGTAAATGTGGTTGGGGTCATCGGGGAAGATTTTCCCGATGAACATTTTAACCCTCTCAGGGAAAGAGGGGTTGATTTAAGAGGAGTTGAAACCAAAAAGGGTAAGACTTTTAGATGGTCAGGATCGTATGATTATGATTTAAATCAGGCGCATACGCTTGAAACTCAACTTAATGTCCTCGAAGAATTCAACCCCAATCTGCTGAATGAATACGAAGAATCGAAGTTTGTTTTTCTGGCAAACATCGACCCCGAACTCCAGCTGGAAGTTTTAAAACAAATAAAGGATCCTTATATTGTGGTCGGTGATACCATGAACTTTTGGATTGAACATAAAAAAGACGCTCTTATGAAAACCCTAAAAAACCTCGATATACTTCTTATGAACGATTCGGAAGCAAGAGAACTTTGTGGAACACACAGTTTGTTGGAGGCGGCACAGAAAATATTGAGACTTGGACCATCCACCGTCATCATTAAAAAAGGCGAGCATGGCGCACTCATGTTCACCGATTCCACTCATTTCGCTGCCCCCGCTTATCCTCTTGAAGAAATAAACGACCCCACGGGAGCGGGTGACAGTTTTGCGGGAGGTTTTTTAGGTCACCTCGCTCAAACTAAAGACTTCTCCGAAGCAACTATACGAAGAGCGGTTGTGTTTGGAAGCGTGATGGCCTCTTATAATGTCGAAGACTTTGGACCCAAAAAACTTCAAAAATTAACCACTCAAGAAATAGAGAAAAGATATAAGGAATTCGAAGCAATCACAAGATTTTAACTTCCTTCGTCTGCAACAACCAACAATTTCTTTTCCTTGCCGGGATGCCAATACCAAACTTCAACTTCGGCTAAATCCTTGGCTTTGCTGTATTTAACCGTAAGAAATGCGGCTTTCCTGATGGCTTCCTTGCTCACATTCCCTCTAAGAATAGTTCGCGGACCAGGATGGCCATTGACCTGAAAAAACATATCACTCTCCTTGACCAATCCTATCAAACTCTCGTTTTCTTCTTGGTTTCGAGAAACAATTATGATCGCATCGTCTATTGGGAAATGCCGACCATATTTTAACACTTCAAGATCATTTGCATCTGGCTCCCGGTTTATTTCAAACAAAGCTTTTAAGCGCTTGGAAAACGAGCTGTCCGTCAAAAGACATCCTCCGGCCGGGGTTGGAAAATCTTTTAAACCATACTCCTTTGCCAACTCAAGCTGGAGTTTACGAGAACGCCCTTGAATAGAAAGCAATTTCTTCCTATCCACCCAGCGCTTTTCTTCAGGCACCGTCGGATTGAGAAGTTTTGCCGAAAGAGGACGAAGGATATAACCGTCGTAACCTGATTCTTTATCGACCACCCTTAAGGCAATCTTATTTTGTGACATCGGACGCTCACCGAGAACCTCGCCCGAGATAATAAAAGAAGCTCCCGCTTCTTTCATAAATTCCCCCGCCTTTTTGGCCATAAGGATATGACAATCAAGACAGGGATTCATATTTTTCCCGTAACCATGTTTCGGACTTTTTACAATTTCAAGATGTTCTTTGGTTATATCTCTGACGGTTAAGGAAAATTCCATCTCCTCGGCCATTTTTTTAGCATCTCTAGGTCCAAAAAAAGGGGTAGCAAAGGTAATTCCCTCCACCTCTATTTCTTGTTCCTGAATTAATTTAACGGCCAAGATGCTGTCCAACCCACCCGAAAAAAGTGCAACTGCCTTCATAAGACCTCCACAGATAAATTCATCAATTAATCTAAATAAAACAATATAACACCTAAAGTTTGTTTGTTAAATTGACGAATAATACTAGAAGAAGAAATTTTAATTTTTGGAGGTCAACATTGAAACAAATTAACCCCTCGATTTTAAAATCCTGGATTGAGTTGAGCCAGCTGGTAATGGAGAAAAAAAATCTGGAGAAATTGCTACATGATAAAGTTACAGGCCTTCCAACCATCCCGTTGCTTTTTGACGACATTAAGAAGATATTGATGGAGTATAACCAGGTGGGTTTGCTATGTGTAAACATCGCCAAATACAGCAAAATAGAAGAAATTTACGGATATAAAGCCTTCGACGAAGTTATGAAATTGGTAGCGGACATCCTGGAATCATTACTTGGGGGCTCTCTCCGAGAAGCAGATGTAATTTCACAGCTTATGATAAGTGGAAACACCTTTTCAATATTGCTCTCCCCGCCCCGTTCAAAAACCGAACTTACAAAAGAAGACCTCGCAAAAATCAAAAAGAGGGTAAGTTCAAAAATAACTGAAGCGACTCGTAACTCGCTAGATTACGCATTATTTCAAAAATTCGGTTCCTATGTCGGGAGCGCAATTTTAAATTACGATAAAAATGTTCGTCTCGAGCGTCAACTTTACACCGCCCTGGAAGAAGCGCTTCAAGATTCGGCAACCGAAAGACAAAAAGATGCCAAGAAAAGGACGGAAGAGTTGAAAAAGATAATAAAGGAAGAAGAAATATACAGTCTCTTTCAGCCGATTGTTAAACTTCCTGAATTTAAAATTATCGGTTATGAAGCCCTTAGCCGTGGGCCCGGACAGGGTGAATTCGAAAGACCCGATAAGCTATTTAAGATAGCATACCAAAGCGATCTGGTCATCGAGCTCGAGCGAATTTGCAGAAAAAAATCTCTCGCCGCGGCTTGTGATATGAAACCCGAACACATGCTTTTTTTAAATATAGAACCCGACTCGATAAACGACCCTGAATTAAGGCAGATAGCCGCTTCCAACCTTTTGCTTAATTCATATTTGACTCCCGAACGCATAGTTTTGGAGATTACCGAACGCTCGGCAATATTGGATTTCTCGTCTTTTAGAAGCGCGCTCGAATACTTCCGGGCCCTGGGTTTTAAGATAGCGATAGATGACGCCGGAGCGGGTTACGCAACTCTTCAATCGATAATCGAACTAAAACCCGACTTCATCAAGCTCGATATGTCCTTGGTCAGAAACGTCGATACGGATGATGTTAAACAACAATTATTAAAAGCATTGATTAACTTTGGGAAAGAAACCAACGTAAAAATGATAGCCGAGGGTATAGAAACCAAAGCAGAATTGAGAACCTTGTTGGAGATGGATATTCGCTTAGGCCAGGGGTATGTTTTTGCATATCCCAGCGAACCATTTCCGGAAATAAGGTCAGATGCACTTACTCAACCCATTTCATCTCGTTAATCCCTTTTATTTTCAAAATCTTCTTGGTCACATCTTCTTTGTGAACCCCGTGGGGTAAATTCAGAGAGAGCTTTGTTGTACACATTTTACGCTCTTCATCACACTCTAAATCAACTTGCCTTATGTCTACTTTTAACGCCCCCAAAGAAGACGCAACCTCACCAAGTCTTCCAGGCCTGTCTTCCATAACAAACTCTAAATCATGACAACCTTTTAAGACACGCATTTCCATCGTTTTAAAAAAGGTTAAAACCAAAAGAACCAAGATGGTGGCAATTAGCGCCGGGGCATAAAGGCCAATGCCGACGGCAAGACCTATTGCCGCCATAACCCAAATACTCGCCGCGGTGGTTAAACCCCTTACTATTCCTCCCTGACTTATGATCGCGCCCGCTCCTAAAAAACCTATGCCCGTGATGGCGCCGGCTGCTATTCGAGAAGAATCAGCGCCTTCCATGCCGACAAAAGGATAGTAAGATGTAATCATAAGAAGCGCGGAACTCATGCAAACCAAAACGTGAGTCCTAAAACCCGCCGGCTTCTCGGACCTTTCACGCTGATATCCGATAACACCCCCGAACAGAGTCGCCAAAGATAGCCTGACAAGAACCGTTTCCCAGCCAATCACCAATACCACTTCCTTTTATTTTTAAAAACTTCACTCCTTAAAGATTATAGGAAATATTATAGTTTCGACAAAATCGTCAAATTTCTTTAAACAATTAAACAATACGCCCTTTCTAGCCGAGCATCCTCAGCTTTGTTTATAACTATTTAGAGTTCGGCTTTCTTTCAATTGAAGCGCAAATCTATTATCCTTGTAAGGAAAATTTATTATTTTAGCGTAAATTGCGAAGCCTCCTGAGTTTTATGCCTAGCTAAATATAATTGCGATAAGATAGAGGTTACATGATTAATGTAGATAATAGTATCGAGAACAAACTGAGAGAAAGCGTAAAATTTATAAAAGAGGTTCTGGCTGAAACACCGTCCTTGATTGATTTTGAGCACAGCAATGAAGGCGAGCCCCTTCTGATAGATAAGGATATCGACGAGGGCTCCTTTGAATCAATTTCCGAAAAATCTACTTCCACAAAAAAGATGGCCGCCATTGATGGCGGCTCGACCAAAATTGTAAATGGCCATTCCTTTTATATAGGAGCGTATCGATATGGATATGTGGTTTTAAATCCAAATGGTTTAATCAAGGAAGAGATTTTCTCTCCAGCGATTGAAGCAATTTCCACAACAAACGCAACCGTAAAATTTTCAAAATTATATCTTGAAATTCTAGAAAAACCGCCAGAAGAACTCCCCGGATTTGATGCTGTTCTCGACGGTCTAAGAACACTTAAAGAATGGTCGCTCTCTGAAAAGTTACTCGATAAATTAGACGAAGGAGATATGATTCTTATGGATGGCTCCCTTCGCTCAAGCAAGATTTTGCCCCCCAATTTAATAGAAAGAATCTGCAAAAAGGCGGCGAAGAGAAAGATTAATCTCATCGGAATTACGAAGACTAGCGCGCTCCACTGGGGAAAACACTCTCCCCTCATCCCGATAATTTACCGTATTGGCGAGCAAGTCCATCCAAAACAAAACTGGTTCTTGCCCCTTAGTAATTTTAAAGAAAAGCCAGTCGATATGCGCTGGTTTGGCAATATCTATGTAGCAAAGCTTTCCCCGACTTCAAGATTTATTTTTAGAATCGATATAAATCGATTTGACCCAGCAAGCCCGAAAAAAATTATGGAGATGCTGGCCACCGCAAGTAGCGACCCGGTTTATATGGGATATCCTTACCCTCTGGCGGCCATACATAACCTCGTAAGGATAGACCCACACGAGAAAGAAGACCTATACTATCAACTGCAGGGTCTTGCTTTAAAAGAAGGCGTCAAAATGGAGGAGTGGGAAGCTCTATTTTCAAACTTTCATGAGTTGCTTGATATAAACTAATTGAAGACGTGGTGGAAAGCGCTGATAGCTTATGGAGTATAGAAGATGGTTAAGGGTGGAAAGTGTAGGGCACGAGATATGGAAAAATCAACAATGAGCCAACCAACAGGGTGGAGAGCTTGGGGTATGGAAAATCAAACCATTAAAAAGTCATTGCGAATGACCTGCCCGCCAACCCCCAGCGGGTAATAGACTCAGGCAGGCGGGAGTGAAGCAATCTCATGAGATTACCGCGCCGTGCCTACCGGCATCGCTCCTCGTAATGACGGAGAAGGATAGAATAAAAAAAACTAGCCAGCCAATGAGCTAACCTGCTGGCAGGCATAGCAAACACGGGCTTCGCCGCTAGCCAGGAGTCAAAAAAGAAAGCAGCGAGTGGAGTATAGTAAAGAGTGGAGCGGAGAGGAGAGAGTATGTACAAAGGCAGAATAACAGGAAAAAGCGTTTTGAATATAGAGTTTAGGTCGTTCTACTCTGAAATCCTATCTCTTGGAGATATATTGGTTGCAGAAGATGCAGAAAATAAAACCAAGTATTTCTTAAGGATCGTGGATATAAAATACGGTGTCGAAGCAAGTGACCCAGACTGGCCGAACAGGACAGCGGGAAACATGATGTTAATGGATTCTATGGAGCAACCTTTTGGATTACACGACAAAGAGCGAAGATTGTATAAAATCGGGCAATGCGTTCCGCTTGGCTGCATAAAAAACGGGGTCTTTCGTAAGGCAAAAAGTCTTCCCTCGCATTTTTCTAAAGTTTCATCTCCGACCGAAAAAGATTTCGACTTTTTAAAGGAATTTATGGGAGATATCGAGGTTGGAAATTTGAGGAGCGGCGAGGGTATCTTGGATTTTAATGTCGGAATAAAAGGAAGCTTGTTCCCTTATCACGTCGGGGTATTCGCCACAACGGGCATGGGAAAAAGCAATCTCATGAAAGTTTTGGCGGGCTCGACCCTTCTGTCTGGCAAACATGGGATGCTGATATTCGATCCTCACGGAGAATATTACGATGGAGGCGGGGATTCCAAGCGAAAGGGTTTAATTGACGCCCCGCTCGCCGAGAAAAGACTGAAGGTCTACAGCACAAGGACGCTTTCCGGCCCTTATAACCAATTGAAGGTCAGCGCCCAAGAGGTAAGAATAGATGACCTTCAACAAATATATAACTTTTCCGGCCCGCAAACGGAAGCTCTTTACTCCATCACCTATCACTATAAAAAAGATTGGCTCATAAAGCTGGCAACCGAAGAACCGGAGGAAATTTTGGAGACCATCGGGGCCAATGCCTTTCAGATAGGCACGGTATCGGTTTTAAAAAGAAGGGCCAAACACATAATAAGGCTTTCCTTCATTCACGGAGACCAAACCGTCTCAATCACCAAAAACATACTCTCAGACTTAAGAAACGGCCACCTTGTCCTGGTGGATACCTCAAATATGAGACAGGACGAAGAGCTTTTAACGAGTGCGATAATAACAAGGGCAGTCTTTGAAGCCAACAAAGAAGCATATCAAAAACCAAACCTTTTTAAGAAAGTTCCACCAACCCTGATAGTATTAGAGGAAGCGCAAAGAGTTCTGGGCAAGGAGAGCGAGAGAAACCTGGGCATATTCGCTCAAATTGCAAGGGAAGGTAGGAAGTTTAAAACGGGATTATGTGCCATAACCCAACAACCAAAATTGGTCGATGAGGAACTTTTGTCTCAATTCAACACCTTATTTATTTTAGGTCTTGCGGATGAAAGAGACCGATCTATCCTTCGCAATTCAGCCAAACACGACATATCGGCCCTCGGCAATGAAATACAAACGCTCATGGCCGGAGAGGCTCTGATAACTGCTCCCGAAAACCCCTTCGCCCTTCCGGCAAAGATATTTTTGTATGAGGAATGGATAAAATTAATCGGGAGTCGGGAGTCGGGAGTCGGGAGTCAAAAACAAAAAATTGAGACGGATGAAGGATTCTTTTAAATGAAAATAATCCATATATCCGATACCCACTTGGGCTATACCGCTTATGGCGCCGTAAATAAAGAGTCGGGGATTAAGCAGAGAGAGATTGACGTATGTGAGGCATTCAAACAGGCAATCGAAAAGATAATCGAAATTTCCCCGGACATCGTCCTTCACTGCGGGGATCTTTTTGATAATGTCCGCCCAAGCAACCGAATCTTAACATTTGCCTTAGAGCAACTACTTCGCTTGCAATCGGCAAACATCCCCGTCGTCCTCATCGCGGGCAATCATTCGATGCCCAGGATGAGAGATGTGGGAAGCATCTTTAGAATATTTGAGCTATTTCCGGGTCTCTACCCAATCTACAAGGGAAAGTACGAAAAACTTAGCTTCAACAACCTGCCTGGCGGCGGGCACGGCCTAACGGTTCACACCATTCCCCATTGCCTTACGAAAGAAGACTTTGACAAAAATTTAAAAGAACTAAAGATTGACCAAAATGATAAATACAACGTATTGATGCTCCATGCCGCCGCTAAAGGAATAAAGGAATTTTCCATGGGCGAATTCAACGAACAAACCGTGGAAACAAGCTACTTTAAGCCCGAGTTTGATTATATCGCCCTCGGTCATTATCACAAACATACCCAGCTTGCCGAAAATGCCTACTACTCCGGTTCAACAGAGAGATTTTCATTCAATGAAGCTGGCCAGGAAAAGGGATTTTTGGAAATCGATTTATCCACAAAAAAAACAACGTTTCACTCGCTAAAGATCAGATCAATGGTTGAAATTAAACGAATCGATGCCGCGGGAAAAGACGCGGATTTTATAATGGAAAGAATTGAAGAAGCAATAATGAAAAATGAGATAGAAGGCAAGATAGCAAAGCTTGAGATAAACGGGCTTTCGGGTCCAACCTACAACGTTCTCGACTTCAAACAAATTAAACATTTGACTTCGCCCGCGCTTCATTTTGACATCAAGTACAACAGAGATGGTGAGAACGAATCCGTTCATCCCAGCGAAGTCATGCAAAACAATATGACCAACTTGCCCATGGAATTCGAAAGCTATCTGGAAAAAACCATCGTTGAAAAAATAGACAAGAAAATGATTCTTGAGATGGGTAAAGAATATTTAAAGAGAGCGGCTATAGACGATGAAACTGGTTAACTTGACGCTTAATAACTTTAGAAAATATGAGGTTGCAGAGATAGATTTTCCCGAGGGTTTAACGGGCATAGTTGGCGCGAACGGCGCCGGTAAATCCTCTCTTATGGAGGCAATCGCTTGGACCCTTTACGGAAACGCGGCTGCCAGAACCCCTAAAGAACAGATAAAAAAACAAAATTCATCTTCAAGCAAAATTTGCCAAGCGACCTTGGAGTTTGAAATCTCAAACGACCATTATCAGGTGGTAAGGGAGATGAGAGGAACAAACCTATCCACCGACGCGGCGGTCCATGTAAACAAAAAACCGGCAGCGAGGGGCGCAAAAGCCGCGCTGGAATATATAACAAAAACACTGGGAATGGACAGGGAGGCCTTCTTTACGAGCTTTTTTGCTAAACAAAAAGAGCTAAACGCCCTATCCGATCTTAAACCCGCCGAACGAAAAAATTTGATAATAAGGATGCTCGGAATAGATGGCGTCGATAAGGCAATCGAGCTTTTGAAGCTGGATGTAAGAGATGTGGCCACCAGAACAGAAGCGCTAAGGGAAAGTGTTTTGGACGAAAACACCCTTCAAGTAAATCTTGAAAAGGGATTTAAAGAAAAAGAGGTAGCGAAAACAACATTGACGCAAAAAAAAGAGGAAAGGGATAATCTCGAAATCGAACTTAGAGATTTTAAAGATAGCTTTAAAAAAGAACGAGAAAAAAGAGATGAATATACAGAACTTTTACAAGATTACAAAATCAAACAAAATGAATTAAAAAACGCGCAAGAAAATCTCGATAAATACCTCGATGAAAAAGAAACGCTACTTAAAAAGAAAGCTCAACTTAAAAAAATTGAGCCCCACGTCACCGAATACGAAAGGGTAAAAAAAACCTTGGAACAAATGGTAAGACTCGAAGGCGAACAAAATCTTGTAAACGAGTTAAATGACCGCAAAAAAAACCTTCAAGAAGAACTTGGAAAATTAAAAGAAGGTTTAAAAATATTCAAAAATAACTCCGATAAATTAGAGGAAAACACAAATTCGATAAACGAAATTAAGCAAATGTTAAAACAAGAGGAAATATCCCTCGAGAAAACCAAAGAAAAATTGCACAGCTCCAAGACGTCGCTTGCGCACCTGGAGGATGAGCTAGGAAAAACAAAAAAACAAAAAGAAGGCGTTACTAAACTCGGACCAGAAAGCAAATGCCCAACTTGTCTGCGTCCCCTTTCCAAAGATTTACCCTCCATTGAAAAACACTTTCTGGAAAAAATCGCTAACCTGGAAGAAAGAATATCCGAGCTTAATAAGACAAGCAAAAACCTTGAAAAATCTTGCGAAGATAAGACCGATGGATTAAGGCTACTAAAAGAAAAGAAAGAATCTCTCGAAAAAGAAAAAACCAATCTGGAATTAAAAACAAAAGAAGCATCTCATCTCAAACAAAAAATTGAGCAGGTAAGAAAAAGTTTAGATGAAACAGGAGAAAAACTCAAAAAAATCGGCAATTTTGTTTATGACGAAAGAGGCCACCAAGACCTGAAGGAAAAATTAAGTGAACTTGAAAAGAAACACAACACCGCCATCCAGTTTGAGACAGATATAAAAAGACTGCCAAAGATAGAAGCCGAAATCACCGCCCTTACTCAGAAAAAAAATGCGCTTGAAAAAGAGTCAGATGAAATCATTGAAGCCGGGAGAAGTCTGTCGTTTTCGGAAGATAATTACCAAAAGATCCAAAAAGACTTCGAGAAAGCCCGAGAAAGAAAACACGAGGTTGAAATCAAGTTAAAAGAAATCGAACATAAATGCAAAATCATTGACATGGAGATAGAGAAGATTGAAAAAGATATCGGGCAAAACAAAGAGAGACAAAAAGAAATAAAAGAATTGATGGAAAAAAGAACGTATCTGGAGGAACTAAAAAAAATATTTTCAAATTTCAGAAAACATTTGATTGGGAAAATACGCCCCGCGCTCTCTCAAAAGGCAAGCGATTTATTTCAGGAACTCACCGAGGGAAAATACACAAAGGTGGAACTCGATGAGAACTATGAACTTCAGGTATACGACAACGGAGAAAAATTCCCAATAGAAAGATATTCGGGCGGCGAAAAAGATTTGGCCAACCTTTGCTTAAGAATCGCGATTTCACAACTTATGACGGAAGGAAACGGACAAGGTTCTGGCTTTATAGCGCTGGACGAAATATTTGGAAGTCAAGATAATTTGCGTCAGGCAAACATAATGAGAGCCCTTGCCAAACTGGCTAATCAGTTCAGCCAAATATTTATAATAACCCACGTTGATGGGCTAAAAGATTCTCTGGAACACGTCATAAACGTCTGGGAAGATGAGGAAGGCACAAGCCAAGCACGGCTGGAGTAAATGCACGGAACACTCGATTTTCACTTTTTTTTAGGACATTTTTCAGATCATGAAAATTGAAATTGCCAAAGCCAGATACTGGTCTGACGAAATTATAGATTTCGATATTGAAGAAGAATAAAGTTTTTTATGCGAATATAAAGTTGGTTAGGCAGCTGCTTCACGGATTCACGTTAGCCGACGACGGTTGCGAATGAACATGGCAACCAAGCCGACTGCGCCAACGATGAAGGCCACAGGGCAGATCAGGGTTGCGAGAAAAAAGGCCGCGACGCCGAGGCCTTGTAATAAAATCTGGAGTACACCCGCACTTGCTGTCTTGCTGGAAACAACCTCGAAGACGTTGTGCAGGATTGCGAACAACACGAGGCCGAGTGCTGAGGTGTAAAGTAAAAATCTGAACTGTCTTGCGGTTCGCCAGGGGTGAACGAATGCAAGGACAAGGGCAGTAGTTGCAAGAAAGACTAACAGTATGCCGGGCGGATTATCGTCGATACCTACAGCGGCAGCGGCAATTGCCGACAAGCCACAGATCACCAAGAGGATAAGCGTCTTGATTCTGTTGTGTGGTGTTGAAAAAGCATCGATCATGATAGTCTCCTTTTTTGATAGTGGATTTCGTCTATGGCTGCCTACGCCTGAACTGTGCGGTGGCTATCAGCTATCCGCACGAGTGATTTGTTAGCAGCTTAATTCTTTGCCTCTATTAGTTTTCCACTAACAAATTTATGAATTATACTGGAAACATATGTCTGGTAAGGCAACCCCTCACTTACTGCCTTCTTTTGTAATTCGGTCAGGTCTCTTTCGGAGATTCTTATGTTTAGTCTTTTATCTTTCTTTAACGTGTTTCTTGCATACCTCATCAATTCAGCCTTTCTCTTTGAAAGGTTTTTGACTGGAACCCATTCGCCTTTTTCAAAGCTGTCCAATATTTCTTGTTCTTCTTTAATCAATTTAGATTTCATTTTTTCCTCCAAAATAAATGTCTGTTGCCTTTCTACTCGGAATAATGGTTTTCAAGAATATTTCTTCTGCGTCCTCGATATATGGAACAAGGTATGCGTAATTATTTATTCCGATTACCATTATCCGTTGTTCTGGATACCTTTTCTGTTTTGGATTTAGATAGTCATCCAAAATGTCGCCTTTTTCAATATAAAAAACAATATCCTCAAAACAACTGCCTCTTAATTCTTTGAGTTTCAGATTCTTTTCCGTATTCCAATTGATATGCTTCATATATTGATAAAATAACACATTGTGTGCATTCTGGCAACAAAATAATATACTCTTTTTATTTTTCGGATATTAGGCAGAGTGAGTTGTTAGCAGCAAATTATTGTCATAAAAAATCAGGGGGTCAGGTCTTGTTTTTTGACATTCTTTCATTCTTTTAAATTTCATTCTTTTAAACATTTTATTCACTGAAACATCAAGATTAAACAGGCTGACCCTTTTTTCTTTGATAGAAATCCTTGGAATAGCATTTTTCGTTATTGCAGAGTTCGCTTGCCCAATAGGTTTTCTGGTGAGCGCAATAGGTAGCATAGTTTTGTTTATTAAGAGAAGAAAAAGGGGGTAGCAAGAGCATTGGGCGCACTGGCTTATTGGTGCCTCTCGATTGCCTCAAGTAGTTCTTGGAGTTTCTCACGAAGATCGGGCAGTTTGGTCGTCGCAACATCCCAGACAATAGTATAATCGACACCGAAGTAGTTATGGATAAGTCTGTCGCGCATTCCGGTGACTTTACGCCACTCGATATCCGGTTGTCTTGTCTTAACATCTTCAGGTATCTTTTTTGAAGCTTCACCGATGATCTCGATACTCCGAACAAATGCTCTCTTTAGCGTAGCATCCTTGAGAAAGGAGTCGAAATCTGTATTCGAAATCTGAGTGAGAATATAGTCGATCTCGTCCAGAATGTGGCAGATATACTCACGCGGCGATAAGGACACGCTCCACCTCGCTTAAAATATGAGGCCCGATGTATGGACTGAGGGCTTCGGGGGTAACCACTTCAACTTTGCGCCCCAGAAGTTCTTCAAGAAGAAATACAACCTCCATGAAATTGTCGAATGTGTGCTTTTCAGGCATAAATTCTACAAGCATATCGACATCGCTCAAGGACGTCTGCTCGCCCCGAACAAATGAACCGAATAGCCCAACACTCTTGACACCAAACGACGCGAGTTTCTCTCGTTCCTCCAGAATGCGTTGAACTATATCATCCTTAGTGTTCACTTTCTTGACCATGAGGCAACCTCCACAATTACTGCGATGGTATCAGAATACAATATACGCCCGCGCAATACAATAAAGTCTAACGATTGAGCTCACCTGCCGCTATGGAGCGGCTATAGGCCGTCGCCTGAATTGCTTTGTTATAGGTTTTTGTTTTTAATAAATTCTTCCCATAATTGATAGCATGTTTTCGCCAAGGTAAAAGGGCAATACTCTTTTATATTATTACCATCTTCGAAAGCAATTTTAGTTATTACTGGATTTTTTAATGAATTAGTTTCTGCCGTAAAGTGGTCGTATTCTCTCAATATTCCGAAGTCTTTATCAATTTTTGCAGTTTGAAGGTTCTTGTGCTTGAAGCCAAGACAGATTTCACGACAAATTTTCATTTCAAAGGTGTTAAAAAAAATAACAATATCTTGTTTTAATTCAGGCTTTGAATCTTCTATCCAATCACGTAAATGATAGCAATTCTGGAAAAAAGTGATGATATCGTCAATGTCCTCATTGGATAATTCATTGAATTCATATTTTTTTTCTAATTTTGCAAGCCGTGTAAACCAGCGTTGAACTCTTGCCCACTGAATTTTCCATTGTTGTGCAGGGGGAATAATTCCATCTGGATTTAACGAGCTTCCGTACCATTTTGGCATAATTTTATTATTTATTTTCCTATAACGACCAAGCTCACCGGCGGCAATGGAGCGAAGCGGAAAAGCGGTCAGGTGCAGCGCCTTGTTAGGCCGTTTCATTGATGAGTCTGAGCCTTCGATTCTTTGCTCTATACTTTTCAATTCGTTCATGCTTTTCAAGTATGTCAACGCTTCGCAAGACTCTCTTTTCGAATTCCACTCGTGGACTTCCACGAGTCAACACGCCTACTTCTTTCAGGACACGCGAGGTCAATGAATGGATCGTACAAGACTGGTTCGGGCATTTTGACAACGCCGAAACAATGGCCTCTTGTATTTCTGTCGCGGTTATCCCTTCCGGTCGGCGGCCTGAATGCCTGACGTCACCCTCGGATACGTCTAAGGGGTAGTCATCTTCGGCGTCTTCGACAGTATCGTCTGTGTCTTCGTCGAATTCATCAGCCTCGCAACCCTCTTCGGTCCGCGCATTCCCATACGAAGAACGAGCGAAGATTTCTCGCTCCTCCAGCGCTTGCCAGAGTCCGGCAAGTGCGCTCTCCTTGTTGGCGTAAAAGGCCGACTCCCGGACCCGAAAGAATTCCCAACCGCAGCGTTCCAATTGGCGCTGGCGCTGCATGTCCGCTTCGTAACGGTCCGCGCCGTGCCAATTGTCGCCGTCGCATTCGACCGCGAGCCGCGCCTGTCCACCCTCAACCACAAGATCGATTCGTTTGCCCGCGACTTCATGCTGGGCAAGCACAGTGAAATCCTTGCGAAGCAGTTCCAAGGCAACGTCAACCTCGAACCAGCTTTCAAATGGCGCGGGCGGACTCACAACGCGCCGATTGTTCTGCGCCGCCCGCCGCTCCAGTTCGTCCCGCTCGATTCCGGCAATCTGTTGCGGCTTCGTGTTCTCGAAGAAATCAAGCAACTGTCGCCGAAGACATGAGGCGCTGAGATCGTCACAAGTGACGGAATGGAAAAGAACCATCATGTCGCGCGCGCGGCTGGCGGCAACATTGAAGCGCCGCTCGTCCGCCGCCTTTGTGAGAGGACCGATCCTCTCGTTGCTCGCCGCGACAAGCGACAGGAACATAATGTCCCGCTCGTCCCCCTGGAAGCTGTAGGGATTGCCGCAGACCAGGCGGCGCCGTTCCATTTCCTCTGCACCTAGACGATCGAGCAACTGATTCTCGATCAATGCCGCTTGCGCTTCGCCCTGAAGCACCACCACACCCATTGTCTTCTCGTCGTACCGCCTGTCGTCGCACATTTCGGCGATCCTCGCGACGATGGCTTCGGCTTCCGGTTCATTGATCACCTTGTTGCCAGTACCCTTGCGATTTCCTCCACTGATAAAGACATACTCCAGCGGCGGCAACCGGTTCGGGCCATACTGCCTCAAGGGAATCAGTGGCGTATCCGAATAGCAGAGATCGTTGCTGAAACGGATGATTTCCGGCATACAGCGGAAGTGCTCGCGTAGCGTGATCCGCCGGGTTCCATACCGAAGTTTCCCGTGATCAAAGAGACTGCTCTCGATATCGAACGATGACTTGAAGCGGAAATCGTGAAGGAACTCTTCCATAAGGCGATGCACCGAATCGCGGGGCAAACCCACGGCATCCGGGCTGATCTGCTTGTCATCGCCAACGATCAATATTTTCTTGCCGAGATAGAACAAGGGAAGCGCCTCGACGCCGCATTGCGAAGCCTCGTCAACGATAATCACATCGAACATACCGGGGGCGGGACACACTGTGTCCCAAACGCGATGGAGCGGCATCACCCATGCCGGAACAGCCTCGCGGCATTCGTTGAGGTGCTCTTGAGCCTCGCGACGATGGCGGGGTGCGTGCTTTCCCGTCCCCTTGCCAAGCCGCCGCATGGACTGCTGCCAGGCTTCCATGTGGCGGCGGTGGTCTTCCTTGAGCCGGGAGAAACAGAACGACCAAGCGTGAAGCGCGGCAAGCTTCGCGATAATGCTATTTATCTCGTCCTCGAGTTGTTTGGCGCTCTTGGCGAGCGCCGGAACGTCTTCCTGCCGGATGTATTCCTCGATCCAGTACCGCGCCTGCGCCCAATGCCAGGCATCACCAATGCGCTGGACACGTTCCTCCCAGTGTGAATCGCGATGCGTTCGCTTCAACTCAGCCACAAGTTTTGGCAACTGACTTTGTAGCCTTTCCATTATAGCATCTGCGTGACGCATATCCTCCATTTCGCGCCGCAGGCTGGCCATGTTGGCAATGTGTTTCATGTATCCGTCAGTATCTCTGCTTCTTATTGCATTGAGCAGGTTCTCAACGTCAGGATGGGAATTTGCATCAACCACGACTTCAAGTAGAGCGAGTTCATTCTGCAATATTTTGTCTTCGATCTCTTGCCTTCGGCGACGTGCTTGGGAGAGCTTATGTGATCGCCAAAGCACGAAGGAATGCGCAGCCCTGGCTTCTTCCTCCGCAACTCTATTCTCTTGTTTCACCAAGCCCGCAAAATCTTCTGGTGTGAACAGAAGTTGGGAATCCGGCCATTTCCGGCCTATTTCTTGTCGTCTTTCGGGAGTAAACTGATGGAGTGACTTCCTGGCGAAAATGAGGTCGTCCTGAGTCACTGGACAAGATGAATGCGCGTCAGGTACATCATCCGTGAACCATTCGTAGTTGGCTCGATCCCGGTTCACCGCTTCAGCGATTCTGGCCGCCGTCCCACGATAGGTTCCCTCCGCGATGGATTGGGCATGCGTTTCGGACTCCCGGATGTCGCGGAGCCGCCGGTTGACTTTGGCTTTCTCCTCGCGGAGCTTCCGCAGCTTCTCTTCAAGTTCCGCACGCTCACGCCCGGCGCGATCTTCGTTCCACTCTTCATTTTTGCGGAGAATGCCGCCAACGCTGGATTCGAGAGAGCGGCGTTCTTCAAGTCCGCTGCCAAGCAGATTGATGCAAAGAGGCCGCAACTCAGCAGGCACAAGTTCTTCAATAACCTGAAGAGCGCGAGGTGTCTTCGCCGTGATCAGCGTTCGCTGTCCCGTGGCAAGCAGATGGCAAATCAGATTGGCGATGGTATGGGATTTTCCAGTGCCTGGCGGTCCTTGCACAAGCACACCGCTTGCCGCTCGAATCTTGTCAACAATGCGGCGCTGCTCATCGTTGGATTGCTTTGGGAAGAAGATTTCCCCATCGAAGGCACCGTTGGCCTCCCCCGGGCCATCGCCCGTTGCGCGATCATGATTCGGGCGAATCTCCGCAAGGTCCGCAAATTCACCGGGAATGTCTTTCCCGTTTTCGATCTGCTCCTTGATCCGTTTCAAGGTTTCGGTAAGACCTTTGGCGGAACGTTTTCGCAGGATCAAGGCGGGGGCGTATTCGACGATGGGCTTTGCCGAGGCGCGGATGCTCTTCGCTTCAAGAGAACCCTCATAATCGCCTTGTGAGTTGATCGAATGCACCAGGGCCTGAAGGACGCCTTCGACACAACCCTTTTTCCAAGGATTGTCTCCGGCTGCGTTCAGTGACACCTTCGCGGATTCCTCCGCGCGCGCCGGTTGCACCTCGATGTCCAGCATGTCGAGTTCGGGCCGCAATCTGGCGCCTTCTGTGTGGGGACGGACGGTGAATTTCCCCAAGCGGGCTTCGAACTCAAGGATGGCGTCGGCGACAACCAGGTGACGCCGGACGCGCTGCCCGGTGGGCGTCTGCCAAGTCAGCAGCCCCAGACCGAGCACGAGTTCGTATTCCTCGCCGAGCCGGAGTTGTTCTTGATGAATGGCAAAGAGCGTGGAGTAGACCTTGTGGACCTTTTCCCACGCATTGTGCTCTTCCGTCCACGGCAACCATTTGTCTTCGACATAGCTATTCCATTCAGGATGATCCTCAAGGCGTTTAGTGTTCGGGATGGTTTCCGGCTGGTCCGAACCTTCGCGCCAATCGGGATTCGGGATTTGCCGGGTGATCTCCGGGAGAAGTTCGGGCAGGTCATTCTTGTTTCGGAGCGATGGAAGGCTCACCCAATCCTTGCACTGAGCGGGAACGGCGGGCAGTTCCGGTTCCCGCCGGTTCTGCACTTCCAGCCATTCGTCCGGCTCGTGTTCCTCATCGCGCCCCCATGCCTGCGTGAAACACCCCCCTTCATGCGGGACGCTACCAATCCAGAGGACTTTCTCGTATTCATCAATATCACGGACTAGCTTCGAGCGGAGCAAAGTCAGTCGCGTCAGATAATCGACAAGTCGGACGACCTTCTGGATTACAGGACTATGTGCTTGCTGGTTGTTCAAGACGTCGCCAGTCTCCATGCGTTCATCCGCCTAACAGTGTTTATATTGATCCATATAATACTCCAAAATCGTTACGAGTGCCGTATAAGATTCTTTTGGAAAAATATCATTTCTGCGCATAACCCCTGAAAGATTGGTTGATGCGTACAGTTTCTGTTTTTATCATGGCGTCTTATACGGATCGGCATAAAACCCTCTTTCATAACCTCAAAGCATGTCGACGGGGCTGCGAACCCCAGCCGGTCCACGGTTGAGAACATGCGTGTAAATCATCGTCGTTTTAACGTCGCTGTGGCCCAAAAGCTCCTGGACTGTTCGAATATCGTAACCGCCTTCAAGTAAATGGGTTGCAAAGGAATGCCGGAAAGTGTGGCAGGTGGCTCGCTTCGTCAATCCAGCCTTTACGACAGCATCTCTTACGGCTTTTTGAACTAGAGATTCGTCTATATGATGCCGCCCTTCCTCACCGGTTTTCGTGTTCTTCCAATGGTTTCCCTGCGGAAAAATCCACTGCCAGCGCCAGTCGGAAGAAGCGTTCGGGTATTTGCGGTCAAGCGCACCCGGCAGCGGTACGCGCCCCCATCCCTGGGCCAAGTCCTGCTCGTGAAAAGCTTTAACTCTCTTCAGCTGCTCTTGTAGCGCGGCCTTGAGTGACTCGGGCAGCATCGTGACACGGTCTTTGCCACCCTTGCCATCGCGAACGGTGATTTCGTTGCGAGAGAAATCAATGTCCTGAACACGCAAGCGCAAACATTCCATTAGGCGCAGACCCGTCCCGTACATCAGTGAGGCCATTAACAACTTGTCGCTGGTTAAATAACTAAGAACAGCCTTTACCTCGTTACTGGTCATAACCACAGGCAATCGCTTAGGCTTTCGGGCGCGTATCACTTCGCCTAAATCCCCAACTTTCCGGCCGATGACATGCCGATACAGGAACAGAAGCGCGGATAGCGCCTGGTTCTGCGTCGATGCGCTCACCTTCTCCTTAACGGCCAGGTGCGTCAGGAAGGCGTTGATCTCCGGCTCGGCCATCTCCGCCGGATGGCGAACGTTATGAAAGTAAATGAATCGTTTGACCCAATTGCAATAGGTTTTTTCGGTACGGCGGCTGTAATGACGTGAGCGCAAAGCCTCATGTAACTGATCCATCAGCTTCGGCGTGGAAGCAGAACTATTCGAGCCACCTAACTGCGGTGGGTAAACAACGTCTTTATGCGCTGGACTTCTTTGTGCTTGACCTATCTGTGTATTCATCTTATCCCCCTCTGGGAACATTAATGAAACTGATAAATAAAATATATAAAAATCAGCGCCGAGTCAATCTCACGAATTAAATAACTTAAAATGTAACTGTAAG